>ENA-OPYE01000139-OPYE01000139.1-human-gut-metagenome-genome-assembly--contig:-NODE-139-length-61956-cov-3.584643_pt1 | contig 61956 bp, 54 predicted proteins | sample MGYA00241063_ERZ501442 | MGnify/ENA primary metagenome ERZ501442 (study PRJEB25962, sample SAMEA1967055) | human gut metagenome | biome: human gut; feature: human-associated habitat; material: faeces... | reverse complement strand
CTGAACTCTCTATAGAAAGCCTTTGGAGTTGTTCCTGCCTTCTTAGCATGACCAACCTCTGCCTTACCAGCACCATGTGGATTTCTGATAACTTTCTTTCCTGATACGTCCTTTGTTGTTACTCTTTCCTTCTTCTCGCCGAATCCTACCTGAATTGCATCGTAACCGTCATTCTCAACTGTTTTGATCTGGGTTACAACACATGGACCAGCCTGCAATACTGTAACTGGTGTTAATACACCGTTCTCGTCGAAAATCTGTGTCATTCCGACTTTTGTAGCTAATATAGCCTTCTTCATTTCTGTTTCCTCCTAATTTAATTCACAGCGGATTGCATCTGCAATCATACTAAATTACATCCGAAAATGCATTAGGTACTGTTATTTAATTGTTTCTGCGGTTTGTTTTAAATTAGTCCGCATCTAATTGGGTTTCTTTTGAATTGCTGTCTGACTTTGATTATTTCATCTTAACATCGATGAACACGCCAGCGGACAGATCGATCTTCTGTAATGCATCAATTGTCTTCTGAGTTGGTGCTACAACATCGATAAGTCTCTTATGAGTTCTCTGCTCAAACTGCTCTCTTGAGTCCTTGTACTTATGAACTGCTCTTAAGATTGTGATCTTCTCAATCTTAGTAGGCATTGGAACTGGTCCGCTTACCTTTGCGCCAGTCTTCTTAACTGTATCAACAATCTGTGCTGCTGCCTTGTCGATAAGTTTGTGGTCATAAGCCTTAAGTGTAATTCTCATAATCTGATTTGCCATAAAAAAAGCCGCCTCCTTTTCGCACTTAATCTTAGTACAACAAGCGGTGACTGTACACTTGCCATAAAAAAAGTCGCCTCCTTTTCGTACTTTTGACTTCAGTACGACAAGCGGTGACTGTACACTCTCCCGTGTGTGTCCTAAGTTAAAACCCAGAACCATCACGTCGTTTCTGTCCTCTTGACAGACGGTTATATTGTACAGTGACTTGTCGCCAGTTTTGTAAATTGACATTCGCTCCACGAAAAACCTGCGTCATATATGTACGCAGCAACCTCCGCTTCTCAGCTATCATGCCACAGCACGTTTGATTATATACTAGGGATTTCTTTAAATCAAGAGGTTTTTTTAATTTTTTTATGTTTTTTTGAATTTTTTTAACGGGTATTTACAGGGTATCACTCGCCAGATTCACTCAGCTTGAATGTCCTCTTCATCTTGATCCCCTTGTTGTCCCATATCTCAAACTTCGAAAAGCTTAAGATGAACCCGTAATCTGTATAGTAACCATAATTCTCCATCGCAAACCCAGGGAATCTGCTTCGAATCGCATCGAGCAGCTCTGCCATATCATCTATCTTATATCCCCTGCCCGTCATATACTCATATGCAAATGTGTCTATCTCCTCCCTGTCATCGACCAACGCCAGCTTTGTCACGCCATTCTCATCGGTATAAACCTTCACTCCACTCACATTATTCTCCACAAATGTATCAAGATGAGTATAGCCATAATTTCTGACATCAAAATCCGGGTATCTTCTCACAACGCCTTCATACACCTGTTCCATGACAGCATCTCTTCCCTGTCCTTTATAATAGGAAGAAACCGAATATATCTCCTTTGCTATATCACCTATATCCGGTATATCAGCAGTGCATTTTCCTCCAGCAAGAACATCTATATACATATATCTCTGGGCGCTGTTCACAAGGATTTTGTCTGCGTCACATGGACCGGCAACCACAACCTCTATATCCGTGAGCCTCAGCTTGTCGAGAAGCGGTACCGTCAGACTGTCCCCCGTTGCTATATATATGCGCTCTGGCTTTGACAGCGCAGCATCCGCCATAACCTCCACGGCCAGCGCAACCATCGCCGATGACACCTTATACTCTCCATGCATGCAGTCCTGTATTCTGAACCTCCCTGCACTCTCCACAAAGCTGTCATCGTCTTTGTCGGAATTAAACATCTTGCAGATCACAAGCTTGTCCGTTCTGATTATATCCTCATATATAACAGGCACAGCCTTTGCCTCTATGCTATCACAATCTATATACAGCGCAGCCCTCATGATATCCTCCTTAATAATATGCCACAACCATCACACACACAACAAACCACAGGTTTAATCCAATTATATCCTGCCATCCGCCTTAATCATCTCCATCAGAGTCTGTCTGAATCCAAACTCCTCACAAAGTGCTTCCGCATCCTTAAGAGCCTTCTTTCTCCTGTCCGGAGATACATTTTTCTTCACAGCTCTTATGAGCAGATTTTTAGGCGAATGTGCAATGTCTATAAATTCCATTATATCAGTCTTATATCCACACGCCTCAAGCATATGTCCGCGGATAGAATCTGTTGCCAGCGCAGCTATCCTCTCCTTGATGATACCGTATCTTGTCAGCGCAGCCAGTTCATCAGAATGCATCTGTTTATTCAGCTCATGCTGGCAGCAGGGCACGGACAATATATACTGTGCGTTCCAGCAAATGGCATTGTACAGCGCATAGTCCGTGGCAACATCACACGCATGCAGCGTCATGACCATATCCACATCCACATCCGTCTTATACCCATTTATATCCCCAAGTTCGAATTTTAGTCCGGTATATCCAAACTGTTCCGCCAGCGCATTGCAGTCTTTTATCACCTGCTCCTTGAGATCCAGGCCGGTTATATGGACATCAAGCCCCTTAACCTCATGCAGATAATAATAAACTATAAATGTCAGATACGATTTGCCGCATCCAAAATCTACTATATTAATAGAAGGTTTGTTGTAGCTCTTCATGACATTGTCCACGATCTCCGCAAATCTGTTGATCTGCTTAAACTTGTCATACATGGAGTGCACAACCTTGCCATCCTTTGTAAATATGCCCAGATGGATAAATACAGGGATATCCATTCCCTCTTCAAGTATGTATTTCTTTCTTCGGTTGTTCCCCTGAACAGTTATGAGTTTATTCTCCGTGTGCCTCTTATTCACAGCTACTTTGCCCTTCTTTGAGATCTTCACATCCCACTCCTCCCGGGCCGAGAACATGTTTATCTGTCTGAATCCATCCTGCAGATCTCCGGCCAGTGCTTCTTCAAGCTCGTCCTCATCTATATTCTGGTGGAACACCTGCTTCTCCGTATACCTTTCTATCTGAAAGCACCTTTTACCGCCTATGATTTTTCTCTCAAATACCACTTTTCTGTATTCACCGCGTCCGCCACTGAGGATAATCTTGTGGGGATCACTCTGTACCATCTCTTCTATTAATTCTTTTATACTTATATCTGCCATTATTCCAACTTCTCCATTACCAACAATCTGTATCGTCATTAATCTCTGTCATCAATCTATGCACACAGCAGCCTTGACGCAGTGCTTTGATACAAGTATAATCTATAGGATATATTTTTTGAAGTTATTTTTATAAGGAAGGATTACATATATGTGGATAGCAGATGGATGGAAGGATTATGAAGTTATTGACTGCTCTGACGGAGAAAAGCTTGAGCGTTGGGACAAATACACTCTACTCAGACCAGATCCCCAGGTTCTGTGGAGCACTCCAAAGAAAAATCCTGCATGGAATAAACTGAACGGACATTATCATAGAAGCAACAAAGGCGGCGGAGAATGGGAGTTTTTCAGCCTGCCTAAGCAGTGGACAATAAATTACAGGGATCTGACTTTCAATCTGAAGCCATTCAGCTTCAAGCACACTGGTCTGTTCCCTGAGCAGGCTGCCAACTGGGACTGGTTCAGCGAACTGATAAAGAACTCACCTAAAAAGGATATTAAGGTATTGAACCTGTTCGCATACACAGGGGGCGCAACATGCGCAGCCGCCAAAGCCGGAGCTGCAGTCACCCATGTTGATGCATCCAAGGGAATGGTTACCTGGGCAAAGGAAAACGCAGCATCATCAGGGCTCGCCGACGCACCGATCAGATGGATAGTTGACGACTGTGTGAAATTTGTCGAAAGAGAGATCAGACGAGGCAACAAATATGACGCGATCATCATGGATCCTCCTTCATACGGCAGAGGACCAAAGGGTGAGATATGGAAGATCGAAGAGAAGATCCATCCTTTCATCAAGCTCTGCAGCCAGCTTCTCTGTGACAAGCCGCTTTTCTTCCTTGTAAATTCATATACAACAGGTCTCGCGCCTGCGGTGCTCACATATATGATATCCACAGAGGTAAAGAGCAGATTTGGCGGACATGTTGTGGCAGATGAGATCGGACTTCCTGTCACAGAGACAGGTCTTGTTCTTCCTTGCGGTGCCGCCGGAAGATGGCAGAGATAACAACGGATCGGTCGAGGCAGATACATTTTGCAGATAAACTAAAAGCAGGAATATGAAACCCAGCAAACTTCGTTATAGGGGCTCATATTCCTGTTTTTTTAATTTTTCAGCTTCTTAATTTCAGCTTTTTTGTCACGTAATTTAATCCTTTACACCGTCACATCCACATACTCCAGACGTATGACCTTCTCCAGATCCGCAGGGGCTATCTCTATCTGATACCCAACCTTACCCGCACTCACATACATCTTATCAAGATTTTCAGCACTTGCATCTATCGTGGTCCTGAAAAACTTCTTCATACCGATAGGTGAGCAGCCGCCATGTATATATCCGGTAAGAGGGAGGAGTTCCTTTGCCTTGAGCATATCTATCGACTTCTCTCCCACAGCCTTCGCAGCTTTCTTGAGATCAAGTTCCTCCTTGACAGGAATTACAAACACGTAATTTGCGCCGGACTTCGCAACGGTCACCAGGGTCTTATACACATACGCAGGATCCTGTCCAAGTATGGCAGCAACCTTCTCTCCATTCGTCTCGCCCGTCTCCACATAACAATAATGGTTGTACTTTATCTTCTTGCTGTCAAGTATGCGCATGACATTTGTCTTTTCCTCAGTCTTTGCGTTCTTATTCTTATCTTTCATGTTCCAGGTCATCTCCTTGTCATCAAATGCACTAAGCGCCCCAACCTTGTCTATTGAAGATTGAAGCGCTGTATGCATGTCTATTGTATTCTCCGGCTTTATCTTAATCTGCCGTACATAACTTTATCTGTCTTCCATCGGCAGATACTCTTTGTGTGTTCCCACATACTTATATGCAGGTCTGATGATCTTGCCGGCATTGACAAGCTCCTCTATTCTATGCGCTGACCATCCTGCAATACGTGCGATGGCAAATATAGGAGTAAACAGCTCGATAGGGATACCGAGCATCGTATATACAAATCCACTGTAGAAGTCTACATTTGCCGATATAGGCTTGCCGCTGCGTCTTCTGGCCGCAAGCAGTCTTCCTGATATCTCCTCAACCTTCTTGTACAGCTCAAATTCCTTTGTCCTGCCCTTCTCCTGGGCAAGTCTCTCTGCATATCCCTTGAGTATCCTAGCTCTAGGATCTGAGTTGGTGTATACCGCATGACCCATTCCATATATAAGGCCTGAATGGTCAAAGCCCTTCTTGTCAAGAAGTCCTGTGAGATATTTCTCCAGTGCAGCCTCATCATCCCAGTTCTTGACATTGCTCTTGAGGTCATCAAACATCTGCTGAACCTTGAGGTTCGCACCACCATGCTTAGGTCCCTTCAGCGATCCAAGTGAACTTGCAACTGCAGAATATGTGTCTGTTCCTGTCGACGATACTACATGAGTTGTAAATGTGGAGTTATTACCACCACCATGCTCAGCGTGTATAACCAGACATATGTCAAGCACCTGCGCCTCAAGCTCTGTATATTTCTTATCCGATCTGATAAGCCTCAGGAAATTCTCCGCAGTGGAAAGCCCCGGCTTCGGATTGTGTATTACAAGACTCATGTCGTGGAAATAGTGCTTGTAGCCCTGATAACCATATGCGGCAATCACAGGGAACTGTGCTATCAATTCCATACACTGTCTGAGAACATTCTCTATGCTTATATCATCCGGATTATCATCATATGAATAGAGTGTGAGAACACATCTCTGCAGAACGTTCATCATATTCTTGCTTGGTGCTTTGAGGATAACATCTCTTGTAAACTTTCTAGGAAGCTCCCTGTAGCACTCCATCATCTCAACAAATCTCTTAAACTGCTGCTCATTTGGAAGCTTTCCAAACAACAGAAGATACATAGTCTCCTCAAATCCGAATTTACTTCCGTGAAAACCTCTCTCGAGATCCTCAACATTGTACCCCTGATAATACAGACGACCATCAGTCGGCACTCTCTCTCCATCTATTACATCATATCCTATGACATCAGATATCTCTGTGAGTCCCGTGAGTACACCTTTTCCTGTGGAATCTCTGAGGCCTCTCTTGACATCATAATTGACATAGAGGTTCTGGTCTATCTTGCCAGATTCTGTACAATAACCTGTAAGCTCATCCAGTATTCTGTTATATTCCTCGCTGTTTCTTTCCAAACCTCATGTCTCCTTCCTTTATCCAATCCCTGTTCATCATCCCGAAGCTTCTCCGGACCTTATCAATAAACTATATCAACTCACCACAGTTTATCAAAAAAACTCCGTTTTCGCAAGAAAGACAGCAATAAATTTGATTTATTCCTGTCTTTTCGCCGAAATTATTTAATTTCAAAATATTTCTGTCTAAATTTCAATAATATATCTCTCATAGGCATTTATGATCGTCGTGTCCTCGTATTTTGATTCGCGGACAAAATCTCTTCCATAATTTATATGCACATGGCCATGGACAAAATACTTAGGTCTGTACTCCTCCATAAGCGTTCTGAAACACTTAAAACCTGTATGTGGGAGATCCTCGGAATCATTTATCCTGTATGCAGGCGAATGGGCAACAAGTATGTCAAAGCCCTTGTTCCTCATGATCTTAAACCTGAGTTTCCGTACTCTTCTGGCCATCGCACGCTCGGAATACTGATGATCCGCACCACCAAACTTGTATTCCATCGAACCGCCAAGTCCCAGAATTCTGACACCCTTATACACATAAAGCTTGTCGTCTATGCACTCGCAGCCCCCCGGCGGTGTATCCTTGTAGCACACGTCGTGATTGCCATGGACATAGAGAACGGGCGCATGACTGAATGTCGCAAGGAACGACAAATACTGTGGCGATAAATCGCCACAGGATATTATCAGGTCTATTCCCTCGACCTTACTCTTATCAAAATAATCCCACAAATACTTGGATTCTTCATCCGCCAACAACAAAATCTTCACGTATCTATTCCCCTGTACTACAGTATACCTTCTCCGTAGGAGATTTATCTTATTTCACTTCCGGAACCGACTTGAGCTCCAGACTCTCCGGTGTGTCTATACCCTGAAGTGCAACTACCGTCTTTGCCTCATCGACAAGATCGTCCTCTGTAGGGAGCATGCCCACTACATTTTCAGCAAGCCAATCCATCTTGAGTATATCTTCATGGAGCATCGCTCCGTCATCTTCATTTCTCACTATTCCGTTCTGGGATGTAAGCTTTCCGCTGAACGGTGTGATAGCGCCCTCTCTTATGAGGTTTGTCATAACCGATATGAGCTTCTGTGTTCCGGCCGGAAGGTGCTTTGAGCATATGACGTCAACTATTCCCGCTGACATACCCCACCAGTAGCTTATCGCATTGCTGGTCTCGTTCTTCTCCTCCTGCTTCCAGTTGCCCTCCAGTATAGATCTAAGGATCCTCTCATAGAATGCACCCCAGTTGTAGAAAGGCATGGCAAGGTTGACGACCTCTCCATTCTGATCATAGTGATAAAGTCCGAAGTTTCGTGACGCATCATCCGGCATGATCATGTCTCTATCGGATATATATGTTATTCCATTTCTCTCGAAGAACTTCTGTGGATCAGCATTCTTAACCTTCGTCCACTGCAGATATATCTTTGCCCTAGGGTTGACCATCCTTGCTCCGATGGCAAATGCATTGATGTTCGCTGTTGTTCCGAATATCGGATAATCGGCTACATATCCTATCTGTCCGTCAGCACACAGGCTTCCCGCTATCATACCGGTGAGGAACTTCACCTCGTACATTCTTGCATAATAGGTACGCACATGGCTGTTCGCAAGGCTGAGGGAACAGTTAAGTATCTTTATCTCCGGGTGGAGCACTGCAGTCTTAAGAGCCTCAGGAAGCATCTCAGGCCCTGTCGTAAATATCACATCATACTTCTCATCCACAAGTCTTCCAAGGCACTCTGTCAGCTTGGCAGGTGTATCCACATTACAAAAGGTTCTGCTGTCGACAGAATCTCCGAGTTTATTCTCCATGTCCATTCTACCCAGTTCATGGCTGTATGTCCAGACCGAGTTGGCTGGCGACTTATCATACACAAATGCCACCTTCAGGTTCGAAGGGCCTGATGGCTTTATAACCCTGTCGAGTATGGACTTCTTAGGCTCCACAGGATCGAGCTTTGGAAGAACCGTCTTATCCTTCTTCTCATTTGTGAGGACTATCTCATTCCATACCTTGTCAACACTGTCCTTCACCTGGGATGTAGTCATGTTCTTAAGAGCTTCATAGCCATACACATTGAGGAATACAAGCATGGCATCGTCCACTGTTATAGTGAGCTCCTCATTGCCCTTCTTAGCAAGATAAGCCTTCTCAAATGCGAGATGTGCCGAGTTGAAATCCAGTCTCTCATCCTCTGTGAAAACCGCATCCTTAGTGATCCCTATGAACTCCCTGAGCTTATCATATCCACCGAGCTGTGAGAAATATACATAATTGATCCCAGTCTGCTTGTGGAAATCTATAAATTCAAAATATATCTTATTCTCAAGTGAGTCTGTCCTTCTAGGTATCTTTCTTGTAACCATGGCAGGAACTGAGTCCGCACCAAAGTATTTGAGCACACTCACTCTCTTATTTCCTTCTACTACATAGAATTTGTTCATATACTCATATACCTTTATCGGGTCATGTATACCTTCCTCTATGTGGGACTCACACAATGCGGCCCATTTCATTCCAAATTCAGTATGATAATCCAATATAGGCATAAAATTACTAGCAAACGCCGTCGTCCTTGCAGCGGTAGCGGTTCCAACCACGCGGTCAAGCGATACGGTCTGGAGACCAAGATTCACCTCACCCACAGTGTCGGATGGTGATATTATCTCATCCAAAACCGGAAGATATGGATATTCATTTTTTGCTACGGCTGCCTGATATCTCTTCTCACCAAGCTTCTGAGCCCTTAAATATTCGTTTGCTGACATACTATCACTCTCCTTATTCAAGACCATATAGTAATACTATAAAATTCAATAATCAAGAATTTGTTTCCTTCCGATCCGCCAAAATTATCTGCCTTTCAACTGCATGTTTTGTGAATTATGTATAAACCGCATTGTATGTTATGCATAATTACCACTTGATTTTTTCCGTAACATGCTGTATTATATTATTAAATTCAGAAGATTTCACATATTTTCGAACTTAATGTCGGTGTGTGTGAATACCAATATACTTAAGGAGTCTGGCTAATACACTTCCACCAGGCTCCTTTTTATTGTAGCATCTATTCTGTTCTTTTACAGCATTCCCATCAAAATTCATTGATTTCGACTGCATCATTGTTCATCTTCCCTGTATGCGTCAAATGTAACCTTTATGTCAGTTCCCTTACCTGGTTCACTGTCCATATCAAGCTGTGCATTGTTGCGGGCAACTATATGCTTTACTATGGCCAGGCCAAGTCCTGTGCCACCTGTGGACTTCGATCTGCTCTTGTCCACTCTGTAGAATCTTTCAAATATCCTCTCCTGATGCTCCTTCGGGATTCCTATTCCCGTATCTTTCACACGAAGAATTACCTTATCATCCAAAGTCTTTACGGTTACATCAACGCTTCCGTTCTTGTTGTTGTATCTGATGGCATTGTCTGTGAGGTTGTACACAAGCTCCTCCATCATCATCTTGTTCGCATATATATATCCGTGACTGCCATCATAGCTGAGTGTCACACTGTTCTTCTCTGCGTTTATCGCCAGCATATCCGTGGCCGTTCTGGCTATGACCGCCAGATCGATCTTCTCCATCAGTGGTGCATCCTCGGATACATCCAGCTCTGACAGTCTGATTATATCATTGATGAGGGTGAGAAGTCTGTTGGAGTTCTTGTGGATCTCAGTTGCAAAATGATGCACATCCGCCTCGGTAGCCATACCGGTCTCGATGAGCTCCGAATACCCCGATATGGATGTGAGCGGCGTCTTGAGCTCATGTGATACATTTGCCGTGAACTCCTGTCTCATCTGTGAGCTCTTCACTATATCCGCATGCTGCTTCTGTATCATATCTATGAATGGGCGCATCTCCTTGTACGCAACTATGTGGGTATCGTCATCCAGACTGTTCGCCATCTGCTCTATTGGTTTCAATATGTTTCTGGTCAGATAGTGTGTCACTATGATGGTGACACAGACAAGGATCGCCATCACCACCAGCATGACCGGCACAGCCGCAAGGAACATACTGATTACATTGTTGGTCTCCCTCGCTATTCTCAGCACCCTTCCAGACTTGAGCAGTATCGCATAGTAATATGTGCTCTTATTGAGGGTTGCCGACTTTCTTATAACATGTCCATCACCATTTTCAAATGCCTCTGCTATCTCTGGTCTGTCAAGATGGTTCTGCATGGAAATCTCATCGGCCTGATTGTCATACAGAACACTGCCGTCGGGCGCTATAAGCGTCAATCTGAGGTCATTGGTATCCACGCTTGCATACACACCGGGGTCATCCGCATCGAAATCTCCGGTATTCTTAAGCACCTCAGCATACCCCTTCAGATCCCTTATGATCTCCGCCTTGTACACCTCATAGAATATAAACGTCGACAGGACCATGGTCACCGCTATGGCCACCAGTGAAAAGATGATAAACTCCAGATTGATAACCTTTTTCAGTCTTTTATCGTCTCTCTTACCCATATGCTACTCCATCTTATACCCTACATTTCTAACCGTCTTTATCATATTACCTGCTTCGCCAAGCTTCTGTCTCAAAGTCTTGATATGCATATCAAGGGTTCTGGATTCGCCCTCGTAATCCGTTCCCCACACATCCGACATAATCGTGTCTCTGTGAAGGACTATTCCTGCATTAACCATGAGAAGCTTTAAGAGTTCAAACTCCTTGAAGGTAAGCTCACACAACTCACCGCCCACATGCACCTCGCGTCTCTCTGAATCAAGGGTTATATCCCCGAGTACCATCTGCTTGTCATCCTGCAGCGCCCTGCTTCTTCTGAGCAGCGCCTTGACTCTGGATATGAGCTCCATCACGCCAAATGGCTTGGTGAGGTAATCATCCGCTCCTATATCCAAGCCCTTGACCTTGTCAAGCTCTGTAGTCTTGGCTGTCACAAGGATAATCGGAACTCTGACAGTATCAGGTCTGCTCCTGAGCTTCTTCACAATTTCAAGACCATCCATGTCTGGGAGCATGATATCCAGGAGTACCAGATCAGGGACCTTCTCCGCAGACCTTGAGAAGAAGGATTTCGCATTCTCAAACTCCTCCACCGCATATCCGCTGTTTTTCAGAGCAAACATCTCTATCTCTCTTATATTCTTATCGTCTTCTACAATATAAATATGTACTGCCATTTTGTCTCCTTTCCCTGTGTAATACCACTTTCATTTACATGCGTATTGCAATTTTATTTTTATCATTATTTTTTTATTTATACGTGCCAGATATCACTTCAGCTTGTACATCTCTCTGTAATATGTGTACATGCTCTGGAAATCTATGTTGGAATCCTTCTTCATGTTATCCAGATATTCATGTGTATCAAAGTTATCTGATTTTAACTGAAGCATTGCCACCGCCACGTTGGAACAGTGATCTGCAACTCTCTCATAGTTGTTGATAAGATTCTCCAGTGATATTCCGAGCTCAATGGTACATTTCCCCTTCTGAAGTCTCTTGATATGCTGCTTCTTAACCGCGCTGTTGAGCTCATTGATGGCTTCCTCAAGCGGCTCCACATGGGATGCCTCCTGAAGGTCTTCTTTGTCGTAAGCCTCCACAGTCATGCTGACTATGTTCTGAACTGCATCCTTGTATACACCAAGCTCTGACCTTGCCTTTTCTGAGAAGGACGCGCCCGCCTCATTCATTTTCCTGCATATATCCGCTATGGTTATGGCGTGATCCGACATTCTCTCAAGATCACCTATGACATGAAGTCCGATCGATACCTTCTGGCTATCCTCATGGGAGAGCTCCTTGCTGCTGAGCTTTACCATATAAGAACCGACCTCATCCTCATAGGTATCTATGATGCCCTCAAGATCCTCAACCTTATCCCTGACCGCTTCATCATAATTATCAACCAGTGACAGTGCCATATCAACACTGTTCTTTGAAAGCTGAGCCATGTATTTTACGACCTCTATACAGTGTCCAACAGCAAATGCTGGTTTCTCAAGGAATCTGGCATCCAGACGCTTGAGCATCTCCAGCTCTGCAGGAGTATTTTTCTCCACCTCATCCTTATCTCTGACAGTGAGCGTTGCAAGCTTCTCAAGTCCGCCTGAGAACGGAAGCAGAAGAAGTGTCGCTGCAACGTTGAACACACTGTGTACAACAGCTATACCAGCTGCATTCGCTGAATCATTCAGGAACTGGAAGTGTACAAATGAATTGACCGTGTAGAACACCACCATGAACACGACTGTTCCTATGATGTTGAAGTACAGATGCACAAACGCAGCTCTCTTGGCATTCTTCTTGGTTCCTATACATGATATCAGTGCCGTTACACAGGTTCCTATGTTTTGACCCATGATGATTGGGATCGCCGTCCCAAATGACACAGCCCCGGTTGCACACAGCGCCTGGAGTATACCTACAGACGCCGAAGAGCTCTGTATGATGGCTGTTATCAACATTCCCACAAGCATTCCAAGGAATGGATTGGAGAACATGGTGAGTATATTCGTAAATTCCGGTACATCCTTAAGCGGAGCAACCGCACCGCTCATCATCTCCATGCCAAACATGAGCACTGTAAATCCAAGAAGGATTCCACCTATATCGTGCTTCTTCTCAGACTTGGTGAACATGAGGAATATTATTCCTATTACTGCGAGTATAGGTGAAAAGGATGAGGGTTTCAACATATTAATAAATATATTGTCACTCTGTATTCCTGTAAGGCTGAGTATCCATGATGTTACTGTTGTTCCTATATTAGCACCCATGATGATACCCACTGCCTGTCTCAGCTTCATGATTCCAGAGTTTACAAGTCCAACCACCATAACCGTGGTCGCAGATGACGACTGGATCACTCCTGTCACCGCGGCGCCCAGCAGAACACCCTTTATAGGTGTGGATGTGAGCTTTTCCAGTATCTTCTCCAGCTTACCGCCAGCCGTCTTGGCAAGGCCATCTCCCATCACGTTCATTCCATACAGGAACATTGCAAGTCCGCCCAGAAGGGATAACACATTGAAAATATCCATATCTTTTGTCTCCTTATTACATTTCCAATTACTTCTGTATAAGGACTTGTATACACAATATCCCTTTTACAGCGTCTGTTTTGTCAGAGTCTATTGTAAAAGGGATATGTAAAATGTGAGATATGTGTATGTAAAATCTGTGTAAATTTAAAATCTATGTAAAATCCTGCAAAATATTTGGCACAGTTTTGTGGTATCACATAGACCTTTTTTCTGTTTTCATCTGTTTATTTGCTTCCCAGAGGCTCATTTATGAGCAGATACACCGCACTTCCAAACATTCCTACCAGGAACATGCCGTAGCCGCCACATATGAACATCAGCTTTGCTAATGATACATCTCCCAGCACAGGGATCATGTGGAGCAGCAATGCTGCAGCACATCCCGCAAGTCCGCACACTACCATGCTGACTGTTATGAAAAGTTTCATATTGCCTATACCTGTTATGTGTGACAGTTCATTTATCTTCGTACATACCCACTTCATAGAAATCACCTCTTTTCGTCCATGACTCAATCATCAGTCTATATGTTCTCCTGTTATCGAGAAGAGTACCCACTCTGATATATTCGTTGCGTGATCGCCAATCCTCTCAAGATACTTGGCAACCATAAGAAGGTCACAAGCCTGCTCTCCATCATCCGGATTCTCATGTATCATTGTGATGAGTTCATTCTTGACCTTGTCAAAAAGATCATCGACGACATCGTCATGCTCTATTACACTCTTTGCCTTTTTCTCATCTGCGTTGACATATGCCTCTATGCTTGATACCAGCATGACGATCGTCTCTTTTGCCATCTGCTGTATGTGCTCAAGCTTCTTTATATATGGTGTGCCAGCCATGCGCAGTGTGAGTTCTGATATATCTGAGGCGTGATCTCCGATCCTCTCCATATCCGTTATCATCTTGAGTGCTGCGGATATATTTCTCATATCCCCGGCAACCGGCTGCTGGGTAAGGAACAGCTTGAGGCACAGATTCTCAATCTCTCTCTCCTGATGGTCAATGGCATCATCCGCCTCGATCGCCTTCTTTGCGAGCTCTGTGTCCTGGGCCACGAGAGCCTTGATCGCTGTCTCGATTGCCTGCTCGATCATAGTTCCCATCTCTATCATCTCTGCGTGAAGCTTTCTAAGCTGCATCTCATATTTGTCTCTCATCATGTCCCTCCTAACCAAATCTACCGGTGATGTAATCCTCTGTACGCTTATCAGCCGGCTTGCTGAACATCTTTTCTGTCTCTGCGTACTCAACAACCTCTCCGAGAAGGAAGAACGCTGTGTTGTCCGCAACTCTGGTTGCCTGCTGCATGTTATGCGTAACCATGATAATGGTGTAATTGTCCTTCAGTTCAAGTACCAGGTCCTCTATCTTGGATGTCGATATAGGATCAAGGGCCGATGTAGGCTCATCCATGAGAAGTACCTCAGGCTCCACTGCCAGTGCTCTGGCTATACAGAGCCTCTGCTGCTGACCACCAGAAAGACCCAGGGCTGATTTCTTCAGTCTGTCCTTGAGCTCATCCCATATGGCTGCCTGTCTGAGAGATCTCTCAACTATCTCATCAAGCTTTGCACGGTTTCTTATTCCATGGGTTCTTGGGCCATATGCTATATTGTCATACACGCTCATCGGAAATGGATTTGGCTGCTGGAATACCATTCCAACTCTTTTTCTCAAAAGGTTAATATCCATTCCGCTGTATATGTCCTCTCCATCAAGCCTCACATCACCTGTTATCTTACAGCCCTCTACCAGATCATTCATTCTGTTGAGTGACTTGAGAAATGTTGACTTTCCACAACCTGATGGTCCAATAAATGCTGTAACCTCATTTGACGGAATATCCATATCAATACCCTTAAGGGCATGGAACTTTCCGTAATAGAGATTCAAATTTTTAACGCTGAACTTAACGTTATTATTCATCTATTTTTCTCCATTCTTAACATCAAATGCGAATCGTTACATCATTTGTATTGTTATGATGTCTTTCTTTCACATCGCACCTTAATATTTTCTTTTCTAATTGCAGAAGCTCAATCGCTTCTGCCGGATATTGTAAGCACCTGCCAAGACTCTGATTCCAAAGCCCCAACACGTGTTAATTGGCCTTATCTGCGGCAACCTTTCCTGCAATCTTGTCGGACGCAAAGTTGATAAGCACTACAAGTACAAGAAGCACTACCGCTGTTGCATAACCCTGATCCGTGTGAAGTCCTTCTTTTGACAGAAGGTACATATGAACCGCCAGAGTTCTTGTTGAATCGGTAAGCTTTGTCGCCATCTTTGCAACCGATCCTGCTGTGTATATGAGTGCTGCCGTCTCGCCCACGATACGTCCTGTCGCAAGTATGATTCCTGACAGTATTCCAGGAACGGCACTTGGAAGCACTACCTTGAATACTGTTCTGAGCTTTCCGGCTCCCAGTCCAAAACTTCCTTCTCTATAAGACTTAGGCACTGCCATGAGTGCCTCCTCTGTGGTTCTCATTATGACCGGAAGAACCATTATCGCCAGGGTTAACGCACCTGATATGAGTGATAATCTAAGTCCACACGCATTTGTGAAAAACAGCATTCCAAATAGTCCGTATACAATTGAAGGTATTCCTGTAAGTGTCTCCGCTGTGATCCTCACTACCCCCACCAGCTTATTGCCAGTCTTTGCATATTCAACAAGATATATCGCTGCAAATATTCCTATCGGACCTGCTATCAGGAGGGACAGCAACGTCATGTAAACCGTATTTATAAGTGCTGGCACCAGCGAACAATTGTCCGATGTATATTCCCAGCTGAATATGTCTGCATTAAGATTTGGGATTCCCTTTACCAGTACATACACCAACAAAAATCCTATAGAAAGCACAGTTATGAGTGTTGCCAGATGTACGAAGATAAACATTATGAATGATCCCGGTCTCTTTCTGTACTCAGCCCATTTCTCAGACCATGTGCTCTTGTTTATAGCCTCTATGCTGTTTACATCAACTATGGATGAAGGATCGTCCTCAGGTGCCGTCTTTTTCGTGCTGATTATTGTATTTTTTGTTCTGTCATCGCCACATGCGACAACTGTCTTTATTCCTTCTACTCTCTCTGCCATCTATGCCACCGTCTTTCTCTTTATGATGGAGAACAGGAGGTTGATAATGAGTATGAATACGAACAGTACAACGCCCGTCGCTATCAGAGCCTGTCTGTGCAGGTCCGTCGCATATCCCATCTCCATTACTATATTTGTGGTGAGTGTTCTGACACCTCTCAGTATTCCGTCAGGCATATGGACCTGATTTCCAGCGACCATGATGACCGCCATAGTCTCTCCAACTGCACGGCCAACACCAAGGATAATCGCTGCCATAACTCCTGACTTTGCTGCAGGGACAACAGTCTTGAACACGCTTCGCTCATGTGTTGCTCCAAGTGCCAGGGCTCCCTGATAATATTTGTCAGGTACCGCTCTTATTGAGGTCTCTGATACACTGATGATAGTTGGAAGTATCATCATTCCAAGAAGTACTGATGCCGTGAGCATCGTATTTCCATTTACTCCAAATATGCTTCTCACCATCGGTACAAGCACACACATTCCAAAGAATCCATATACTACCGAAGGTATTCCGGCCATCAGATTGATAAATGGCTTTATAACTTTATATAATCTGTCGGGACAAAACTTTGCCAGATATATCGCTGTCAGAAGTCCTATCGGAACTCCAATTATCAGTGCTCCGGCTGTCACATATATACTTCCTAATATGAAAGGAAGAATGCCGTAGTACCCATTTGTAGGCTTCCAGACCTCACCAAGGGTGAAATCCCCGAAGCCTATCTCTTTAATGGCCGGTATTCCATTCACAAACAGGAACACACATATGAGTGCTACTGCTGCGATGGATACCAGTGCCGCTATCAGGAATACTACATGCATAATTGTTTCTTTAAGTTTATGCATAAGCTGATTACTTTACGTCCTCCCACTTTGCTGCTGAACCTGTGAATATGTCCTTGACCTGATCTACTGTGTAGTCCTCAGCAGGGTTGTTGTTATTTACTATAACTGCAATTCCGTCCATTGCTATTACTGTTGCCTTGAGACCAAGTGCTGTCTCTGTATCCTTGAGTTCACGTGATGCCATACCTATGTCGCATGTTCCATCTGATGTTGATGTGATACCTGTTGTTGAATCGCTCTCCTGAAGCTCGATGTCAGCGTTTGTGTTGATTGCCTTGTATGCCTCGATAAGTTTTTCCATAACAGGTGTTACTGAAGATGATCCTGCAACAACAATCTTGCCCTTTGGATTTGTTGAAGTAAATGCTCCGCTGTTTGCAACCTCGATGTACTTATTTGCTGAGATGATCTTCTGTCCATCCTCGCTCATGATGTAGTTGATGAAATCCTGTGCAACATCGCTGATGCCATCCTTTGTAACGATGTTGAAAGGTCTTGAAAGTGTGTATGAACCATTGTTGATGTTCTCCTCACTTGCCTCAACTCCACCGATCTTGAGTGCCTTTACTGTATCGTTGAGTGCTCCGAGAGATATGTAACCGATTGCATAATCATCTCCTGCTACTGTTGTGAGTACGACCTCTGTGCTGTTGCATGTAATGGCATTTGTTGTTGTGTTGTCGACCTTATTGCCATCTGCATCCTTCTCCTCAACTCCTGTGAGCTCTACGAATGCTCCTCTTGTTCCTGAGCCTTCCTCTCTTGATACTACTGATATATCCTGTGCTGCATCGAATCCGCCATCTGCGCTCTTTGATGAATTATTTCCACAGCCTGCAAGGCTTCCTACCATAAGTGCTGCTCCAAGTGTAACTGCTAATACTTTCTTTAATCTAATCATTTTTCTTATCTCCTTACTTTGTCCATATTCTTTCTTGGAACATCAGCCATGCAAAATCGCTTTATGGTATGGCTGATGCTGCATAACAATTTTCTCCGAAAATTGTTACATGTGCCGGTTATCTCTTGAACCGGTCTTTACAAATATTGTATTATTGGGGCATATCATTCTTTGCTTATGTCCCGGAAAAGAACTCGCGCGCCTTTTGTTCTTTTCTTTGAACTATAATAAATGGCATAAGTAAAATACATAACCAACGCTATGTAAATTGAATGTAAAGTCGGCGTTAATCAATGCATGCTGAATGTACAGCAAATAATCTGCCATAACTTATAAATTGCAACCAGAAAGTGGGATAAATATACATGACAAATACCAGTTTAGAAGTAATAGGATATGTGAGATGTGACTATAAAGAAAAGTTCGGCATTCCAAGGCAGAGCGGTCTGACAGACTGCGCCACCGCTTTTATAGAGATGCTTCCACCGTACAATCAGGCAGAGGCGTTCAGAGGACTTGACGGATTCTCCCACATATGGCTGCTGTGGGACTTCTCCAGGGCTCACAAGAATGGTTTTACCGCAACAGTAAAACCCCCAAAGCTGGGTGGTAACCAGCGGATGGGGGTTTTTGCCACCAGATCGCCATTCAGGCCGAACAACATCGGACTGTCGTCGGTGAAGCTTCTGGACATTATATATAATGAAGAAACTGGCTGTGTACACGGGCTTGTGGTGTCAGGAGCCGATATCCTGGATGGTACACCGGTGTACGACATCAAGCCTTATCTGCCATACACAGACAGCCACCCGGAGGCGACCGGGGGCTGGACGGACTCCCTTGATATTCCGGAGCTGTCAGTACGTTTCTCTGACGATATCACTGCCAAACTTGAAACGATATTTTCAAATACACAGATCGAGGCCCTGAAAGAGATACTTGCGCAGGATCCAAGGCCGGGCTATCAGGATGAACCGAATAGACGCTATGGAATGCTGTACGGCGGATACGATATAAGGTTTACCATATCTGGTGACACTCTTACCATATGCGAAGTGGCTGAGCCCGGACCACAATGATACAAAAAGGCATTTTACCGGCATGAAGCTGAAAAATCATGATATTTTCTCATCATCCTGGCAGTGACACTCCTCTCCTCAAAGCTGATATTTCCCAGTAGTTTCACCGGCATGACCCCCATCAAGGAATTGGTCACAAAGCATTCCTGATATGATGACAGTTCATCAGGGAATATCACCGTCTGCGTGACCGCCTCTGATTCACAGATATACCCCCTTACTGTTCCAGGCAGAAGACCTGAGTCTATCGCGGGTGTGTATATCCTGCCATCTCTCACAAAAAATATATTGCTCACCGTACCCTCGCATATCTGTCCCTTCGTATTCAGGAAGATCCGTTCATCCATTCCAGCTTTGCCAGACCGCCTTTTTTCAAGAATGCAGTCTCCGTAATTCATGGTTTTATGATATACGAACGGCGATGTCTCATTTCTTCTAACATTACTTATGTCCATTGCAAACCCCCGTTCGTATATATCTGGGGTGTAAGGATTATCTCTCATTGAAAAAAACACATTTTCCTGAGTCAACATGATCTTTAACGCACATCGCCTCATATGACCTGATCGATCTCTGTAATCATGCTCACTCATCCACTTTCTCAGATATTCCAGCACAGTTATCCTGTCTATGCCCCGTTCTGCTGGCATGCCAAGATCCAGGAATCTTGCAGCATCTTCCAGACGTCTCAGATGCCTGTCAAGAAATATCGGCCTGCCGTCAACCACACTTATAGTTTCAAATGCTCCAAGACCAAATTTAAAGCAATCATCCATTTTTACATTCATTTTACATTTCTCCCATTTTCATCATTTTCAAATGCTACTGCAATGCACTGAGTATTGCTTTTGCCTTATCCCGTGTCTCTTCATACTCTGCACCAGGATCTGAATCGGCAGTAATACCGCCTCCAACGCCAAGATAATACCTGCCATTTCTGTACAATACAGTTCTTATCACTATATTAAAATCGCATTTTCCATCCAATGTAATATAGCCAATAGAGCCGGTGTAAATATTTCTCTTCCCGCATTCAAGTTCATCTGTAATCTCCATAGCCCTGCGTTTCGGCGCCCCCGTAACAGAACCACCCGGAAATGCCGCAGTAAGAAGAGACATCACATCTTCCCCATCCTGCAGCATACCTTCAACATTTGCCACCTGATGGAAAACAGTCGCATACTCTTCTATCGAAAACAGTTCAGTCACTTTTACGCTTCCCGGTCTGCACACATGGTTCAGGTCATTCCTCTCAAGATCTACAATCATCAGGAGTTCACTCTTTTCCTTCTGTGATTTCTCAAGCTCCCTCCTGAGTGCCTCATCCTCCCTGTCAGTCTCTCCCCGTCTCCTCGTCCCCTTTATCGGCCGGGTGTACACACGACGATCCTTTATCTGCATAAACCGTTCAGGAGAGGCGCTCACTATCTGATAATCTCCCAGATCAAGATATCCACCAAATGGCGACGGATTGCTAACTCTCAGGTCATGGAACACGTCCAGAGGCTTTTTATCGCTGTCGACAATTATATGCCTTGTCATATTTGCAACATATACATCCCCCTCGGTTATATAATCCTTCAGTCTTCTTATAGAGTGCTCATACTCTTCCCTGCTGCATTCTTCGTACACATTCAAGTTATACTTCTTCCTCTTTTGTACATCTTCACTCGTCCTGTCAATTATATTGCCATTTTCCCGATCATCCCTGCCACAATACTTCTCTATATCATTCTCCATTACATCAATATTTGACTGTGCATCACCTGTCATCCCATTTGCCACAAGATATGTCTCTTTTTTTAGACAATCTTCAACAACGAAACAGTCATAGAAGATCATGACTGCCTCTGGAACAGACACAAGATCTTCATTGATGGAATCAAGCCCCATCCTATCCATTCCATAATCGTAGGATACATACCCTATCGCTCCTGATACGATCGGCAAATCCTCCGAACTCTTATCCATATGCTGTACAAGATACTGTCTCATATATTCTTCAAATGTTATATTCTTTTCAGAATCTCCATTAACCTCAAATGCATCCCCATTCTTAACAAGCCTGAGATACGGGCATCTCCCGATAATCGAATAGTGTCCCAGATTATTCACAAGGGATGAGTCAAGAAATGCTATTCCTGTCTCATCCTCATATATTTCAAAAACATCAGCTGCACACACATATCTGTCAAGTTTTTTTAGCACTCGCCTCATATTTCTCATATATGACTCCTTATCTGCAATTAAACTTCTCCGCCGCTATACAAAAATTATACAATACATCATGACCATACTCCGTAAGTACCGCTTCCGGGTGAAACTGCACCCCGTACAACGGCAGCCTTCTGTGTGATATTCCCATAACTGCACCATCCTCGGATATAGCATCCACCTGGTAATCATCCGGCAGACTGCTGCCATTTATTACCAATGAGTGGTACCTTGTGACATGAAAGCTTTCCGGCAGCCGCGCGAACAGACCTGTTCCACAGTTATGTATCTCTGTCACCTTTCCATGCATTGGCATCTTTCCTTTTTCAACAATGGCGCCCGCACAATACCCAAGTATCTGATGTCCAAGGCAGACTCCAAGTATCGGAATCTTTCCCTTATACATGTTCACAACATCCACACACATTTTTGCCTCCCATGGCCGCCCAGGTCCCGGTGAAAGTATTATGCCCTCCGGCTCCAGATCTTCCACATCCTGCAGAGATATCCGATCGCACCTCTTCACGGTCACACATCTTCCCATTTCCTCAAAATACGCCTTCAGGTTATATACAAACGAATCAAAATTGTCTATCATCAGATACATGCACTTCTCCTTATCCGCAATCACCATAAAACACAAAAAGGATAACAGCCGGCATGCCAAAGCATGCACAGTCGTTATCCTTTTCGGTCCGTAATCTGCACGTTATTTTTATCTTTGATTTTTACAGATTCTATCATATCTGTCCTCAGAAAGCAAATGCCTTTGCTACTTTTGCGCAGTCTCACTATGCAATGCGCCTACTGACGTGCCCTCTCATAGGCATCTGCATACTGCTGTTCCTGTGAGTTTATCTCCTCAACATCGCGGTTCTGTTTCAAGTAGGTTCCATCAGGCTGCTGTATACGCGCCTGCATGTTATCCTTCATCATAAGTCCAAACATGTCCCTGATACGCTGCTTAATCTTATCATCATATATAGGTGTAGCAACCTCCACACGGCGGAGGGTGTTACGCGTCATAAAATCCGCCGAAGCTATATATATCTTGTCTCTGTCAGGTGTTCCGAAGATGTATATTCTTGAGTGCTCAAGGAAACGTCCAACAATACTTCTTATCTGTATATTCTCCGTCTCACCAGGAATCCCTGCCAGTAGACAGCATATTCCTCTGACTATAAGTCCAACCTTAACTCCCGCATTTGATGCCTCAACCTGCTTGATGTGACATGAATTAGCGCATATATATCAAGTTAATCACTTGATAACAAATAAAAAAGAGGCCTCCACATTCTGATGCGCACCCGGAATTCCAGATGTATTCCAGTTACATTGATTGGGAGAACCTCTTTTTTATTTTCTTATATTATTCTCTTCTAATTGTGCTCTGGCACTACAGCATAGAACACCAGATCCTCATCGCCGTTGTTCTTCAGGCTGTGGCTGTGTCCCGGCGGACAATAATGGCAGTCGCCCGGATTGAGTATCTCCATGGTGTCGTCATACTCCATGGTTCCAACTCCTGAGATGATAAATATGATCTCGCTGTTGGTGTCATGTGTGTGAAGTCCTATAGAACTTCCGGCTGGAAGTGTTGCCCTCATGATCTTGTTGTAATTGCCTACGTGCATGCGTGGCTTGAATACGCCTTCGCCACCCTTAAAGTTCTGAATATTCTGCTCCTCAAGTGAATCAAATGATATCTTCATCCGTTGTCCTCCTTACGAAAAATTCCTGCAAACGCATGAAATGCGCTCCGCGCGGCGTCTGCATGCTATGTCGTCAAGCGCACCACACTCTCAAGAAGTCTGTCACAGGCTTCCTCTATTATGTCTTCTTCTATGCCCGAATAATTGATAACCAGTGTGTGGCTGTCCTCCTGCTCTTTTCCGTGGCAGTACTGGCTGAGGCTGGATATGTTGATTCCTGCCGCGGCAGCTCTGTCCACCATCTCTCTGTCCGTGTATGACGTGTCGATCTCCATAAGGAAATGAAGACCTGCATTCTCTTCCTTTATCGTTACCTGTGGATACAGCCTGTGACTCCTGATACAACCAAGTATCCTGTCCCTGCTGTTCCTGTAAAACTTTCTCATCCTGTTGATGTGCTTTTCCAGATACCCCTCCTGGATAAACCTTGTGAGTGTATACTGATCAAAATTCGACACCGTACACGCATAAAAGCTTAGTACATGATTATACCTTACCATGAGCGGTATTGGCAATACCATGTAGCTTATTCGTATGGTTGATGACAAACTTTTTGAAAATGTATTCATGTATATGACCTTATCTGAGGCATCTATACTCTGAAGTGCTGGGATCGGATTGCCCACCAGACGGAATTCACTGTCATATTCATCCTCTATGATATATCTGCCCTCCTGCTTTGCCGCCCAGCCCAGCAGTTCATATCTCCTGCTCGCCGGAGTGACAGTTCCCGTAGGGAAATGGTGTGACGGTGATATATGCACCACATCAGCCCCGGACCGCTCTAGCGAATCTATGTTGACACCGCTCTCATCCATGTCTATATAACAGCATTTCACTTGATATGCATCGTATATGTGCTGTATCTTCTGATATCCCGGATTCTCCACACCGTATACGCTGTCCCTGCCGAGAAGCTGTATGATAAGACCATACAGATATTCCGTTCCCGCGCCGACTATGATCTGGTTCGGGCTTACAGACATCCCCCTGAACTGATAGAGATAATCCGCAATGGCCTTTCTGAGTTCAAATATACCACCAGACGGCGATCTCTTCATAAGCTTTTCCCGGTCATCCATCATCGTCTCCCTCATGAGCTTCGTCCATGTCGAAAATGGGAAGTTCTCACTGAGGGTGGAATTGTTCACAAAGTCGGCAAAGAACCTGTTCTGGCCAGGGGATTCTGCGTGTTCCCTGATCACATGAGAATGCTCTGTCACATTGTCTTCCGATCGTATTCCGCGCATGTATGCAACGTCCGATTCATCTGAGGTCATGTTCTGCCTTGCATTATCTTTCATTACGGAACCTTCTGTACCACCCTTATATTCACTGGCATAGTAGGCATTGCGCACTCCCACAACATCCGCATCCTCGGCCTTCACGTCACACACATAGAACCCGCTCTTCGGCTTGGAATAAATATATCCCTCAGCCAAGAGCTGACTGTATGCGTTTTCCACTGTGACGACGCTCACATTCAGATGAGCTGCAAGTGCCCTCTTTGACGGCAGCTTCTCATGGGCTTTAAGATTTCCTATCAATATGTCATTTTTTATCTCTTTGTACAAATGCTCATAGAGGAAATCCATCCCTCTGTCGTCAAATGAATATGTAAGCATCCACTACTCTCCCAATACTATATCAACGATCTTCTGTGTGTCATGTATGACAAATGGTGCGCCAAGGCTCATGATGAACTCCTCGTCTCTGAATCCCCAGCCAACCATGATGACATCCGTTCCAGAATTTCTTGCTGTGGCAAGATCCACATCAGAGTCACCTATATATACGACATCCTTCTTCTCAAGACCAAGCGTTCTGAGGCACTCCTCCACCATGTCAGGTGCCGGTTTCTTTGCTATGCCAGACTTCTCACCAAGTGCAAAATCAAACATTCCCGGGAAATAGTCAACACACAGATCCTGGACTGCGAAATCCGCCTTGTTGGACACGACCGCAGTCTTCACACCTGCTGCCCTGAGCTTTGCGATGGCATCATGTATTCCGTCATATGGTCTGGTCTTGATGGCACTATGCTCTTTATAATAATAAGCAAATGTATCAAACACCTTATCTATAGTTGCCACATCAGTTCCCGCCGGCACAGCTCTCTCAATGAGCTTTCGTATGCCATTCCCAACAAATCTTCTAACCTCATCTATAGTTCTCTCAGGGAATCCATGATGAGCAAGTGCATAGTTTGTACTGTCTGTCAGGTCCTCCAGAGTATTGAGTATTGTTCCATCCATATCAAATATCGCTGCCTTGTATCTCATGTCATACATCTCCTTGTCTTGTTTGTAATTATGCTTATTCCCATTATAATCTGTGAGTTAAGGTTGTCAATCAACAATGATGCCACAAAAAATCCGGCACAGGAGGGAGGTTCCTGTGCCGGACTTTTATATACAAATGAAAGTAATCTGTCTATCGTATGTTATTCAATTGTTATATACTTTGACTTTGGCTCTTCCGGTTTCTTCTCAATCTTTGGAACTGTGAGCTTAAGCACTCCGTCTTCAAACTTGGCCTTGATATCTTCCTGAGTCAGATCCTTGCCAACATAGAAGGTTCTGCTGCCTGAGCCACTGTAACGCTCCTTGCGGATGTACTTTGTCTTCTTATCCTCCTCTGTAGTCTCACTCTTTGTAGAAGCGTTCACGATCAGATATCCATCCTTGAGCTCTATCTTCACATTCTCTTTCTTAACTCCTGGGAGATTCATCTCAACTGTGTATGCATCCTCACTCTCGGCTACATCAGCCTGCATAAATCCATTCATCTGCGTCTGCTTTGGTGCTGCATAAGTCCTCTCAGGATATCCAAAGAAATCATCTAAAAAGCTATCTCCAATAATACTAGGCATTAACATAAGTCATCTCTCCTTCCAATATCTATCCCCTCTGCCTTTATCGCATCAGGTATATACATGTTAATAATTTCGTTTCCTTTTCAAAGGATCGCTTCAAGGCTTATCGTTAATTTCTATTTAGAAGCTCTTTCCTTTGACTGATTATGTTATACCACTTCTGTTAGCACTCGTCAATACCGAGTGCTAATAAATTTTGTGAAAAATTTGTGAAGTCCACTAATTCAGGACTTCACAACCTCACACATAAAACACCTTTTCATCCTCAAACCTGAAACATGCAAGTCTTGCGTTCTTTTTCCCTGTATATCTCATCCAGCATCCACAGTCAATGTCATAGAACAAAAAATCTCTCTCCTCATCATACTTACGAAATACCCGTCCATCATTATATGCAAATTCTTCCTCTTTGGTCGTAGGAGTATGCCCCGCCACTACCATGCCGTGCATGATGCCGCCATTTGTAAATCCATCACCCCTGGCATTCATATAGAACTCTTCCCTTGAGCTATACATGGCCTTAAGTTCCGGCGTATCAAGTCTCCTGATGTATCCGGCATGGACTACTATGCATTTTCTGTCAGACACTTCCGTCTCATACAGATACGGCATGCTCTTTATCCGGTCCGCCCATGTGCAAAGCTGTGCGAAAGTATATCCGGATTCTATCAGCTCATATACCGTCTCACAGCGGTCAAACTTTACGCAGTCATCTTTTTTCGCAAGCTTTTTCATCGACTGGTACATAGTTTTCGTGTCCTGCAGGCTATCCCTGTCAAGATCCATTTTATAGCTGATGATCCTCATCGCCTCTATATTCTGTGCAAAGTCCTCATCGTGATTGCCGCGCAGCAGAATGACATTTGGCGGGACATTCATTATCCATTCCAGCACCTCGGCGTTCTTTGGCCCCTTATCTACATAATCCCCGGCACATATCAGAGTGTCACTGTCCTCTAAATTTATCTTCTCAAGCATCCGGATCAGCTCGTCATAACATCCGTGGATGTCCGATATTACATAACTGCCCATATCTATCCTCCAATATCATACTTCATATCGAACATATATTAGACTTATTTCTGTAAATGTCAACACCATCTGAAAGTAAATTCTGAGTAAATGTCTGGTCAGGACATATAATGCTTGTGCTTTCCAATATCGCCAAATAGTCCAGCGCTCATTCATCAAGCATTAGTTTTCCTTTCTTCGCCTTCAACTTTAATCGTTCCATTTGTTCTTTCTCGATCTGTTGAATACTTTTTTCTGGCGTTGGAAGATCTTCAGGCATCGTGCCACCAATCTTTTCTATTGCAGTGCGCACTTCTTTTCCAACATTATAATGAACTGATGTTGCCTTATCAGCGCCTTATATTTTGTCTTTCCTCAACTTTTCTTCTGTCTGAGATATACGAAACAAGTTGGCGATCAACTCCGTACTTCTCATATAGTCAAGTATTTTTTGCCCAACTTCTAACTGTTTTCTTGAATGGATATCGTCTACATCAAGTCCTCCATACAGACCCATATAACCTGCATTTTGGAAAAAAGCAAATTCTTCATTTGTTATTACTCCAGCATTATGAGCAGTCTCTGCCAACATCTGATTCCACTGCTTGATATCGCCCCGAACCACCAGTCTCCTATTATCCTCATCCAACTCATTAAAATGATCAGCGACTTCCTGTCTGTATGTCTGTATTGCAAAATATGTCTGACCTAAAGCTATGACTTCCTTACGTGGATCTCCATTCTGTACTACCAAATAACATGCATATCGGGATAATTCGTAATCTCTTGTTGGTTTCGACGTAACTCCTGCTTCAACGATTTTGCTGACCTCAGCAAAATCGTCAGAAACCCTATGTCCACTATTCTCACATGCAATCATCTCTCTTTTTATTACCTTATTACCATAATAATTTTATCATAGTTACACCTTAAGCACTACTTGATTCCCGTATTTTTTATTATTTACGCCATATTTAGCAGTCTCAATTACTTTCCTACGTTTTTCCTATACCATATAATTCTGACAAATACATACAAAGGAGATCAACTATGGACAACATGCAAACATTGATAAAAAACTATTTGGAATACTGTGGTAAACAGAAATGCCTTGATGAAAAAACTCTGAAAGCGTATAAGATCGATCTAAAGCAATTCTCAGACTATCTTTGCTCATCTGACATCACCGACGTTTCCACCAGTATATTGGAAGATTATATCGGTGAACTTCATAATAAATACAAGCCCAAGACCGTAAAACGTAAAATTGCATCTGCAAAAGCATTTTTTCACTATCTTGAATACAAGGAAATCCTGGATAGAAATCCGTTCAATAAACTGCAGATCAAATTTCGAGAGCCCGTAATATTACCCAAGACCATTCCACTTCACACCGTTGAAACAATTTTGTCCACCATTTATGAACAGCTTAATTGTGCCAAAACTATCTATCAAAGAAGGAATTCTCTGAGAGACGCAGCCGTTATTGAACTTTTATTTGCAACCGGCATGCGAATTTCTGAACTCTGTGCGCTGAAAGTCAACGATATCAACCTGTACGATGGAAGCATCCTTATATATGGCAAGGGTGATAAAGAGCGCCGACTTCAGATAGGAAATCCGTCTGTCATAAGTATACTGAACAAATATGAAGTTGATTTTCATTCCGAGATAATGAAGTGCAATCACTTCTTTGCAAATCAATCCGGTCGGTCACTGACCGATCAGACTGTCCGCAGAATGATAAATAAATATACCGCTCTTGCCGCAATCGATCTACACATAACTCCACATATGTTCAGACATACTTTTGCAACCAGTCTGCTGGAAGCTGATGTGGACATCCGCTATATTCAGGAAATGCTGGGGCACAGCTCTATCAACATCACCGAGATTTATACTCACGTTGCTCTTGCTAAACAGCGAAGTATTTTGGCAACTAAACATCCGAGAAATAATTTTAATATTTAGTTATGTGAGCAAAGCATATTATCCTTCGGGGGATATGCTTTGTTTTTATTTTGCACCTTTAATCAATCTCGGCAGCGGTGGTATTTATACGGATAATAGGTAATTATCAAACACTTAAAAACTTAGAACCTAGCGCTTTTTCTATTATATTTAATTATCGGGAGGACTCATTATGAAATTCTGGTTAATATGTGATTATCGCGAAAATTATACTAATTATGCTAATCTGGGTACAAATACTATGTACAATGATCATCCTAGCATTAAAAATATTAATGAAATACTTACAGCCATCAACTCATTAGGATATGACTGTGATTATTTCGGTGGAATACCAGAACTAATCAATGCTATTGACACAAAGAGAACATTTGAAAATTGTATTTTTTTAAACTTTACAGATGGAATGGATCAACAGTATAGTCGTGTACAAGCCCCTGCTTTATTAGATATTTTAAATGTTCCTTACAGCGGATCAGGAGTATTTCAATCTGTAATAATGAACAACAAACACTTTTGCAAAAAAGCATTACTAAAATTAGGGATTGATATGCCTAAATCATGTGTTGTAAGTCATGATATGCCAATCAACTTAAAAATAGTAGAGGAAATGCATTTTCCTCTTTTTGTAAAACCCAACTGTTCTGGATCCTCGCTAGGTATTTCTGCCAGTTGTGTTTGTCATTCAAAAGATGAAGTACTACTTAAAACATCAGAATTACTCGATAATTTTGATGAAGTCATTATAGAAGAGTATGTTAAAGGAATTGATGTAACAAATTACTTAATAGGCAACACCAATTCCTACCTTGTAAATAACATTGTAACAGCGGAATTGTTTGACAATTCCCCTTATGCAATCTATGGTATTGAAGAAAAGCAAAATAAACTTAGAAAATTATATCTTGATAACGAATACTTACCGAAAGATATAGTTGAAAAAACAAAAAAACAATCAGTTATGATAGCACATACATTAGGAGTGCATGATATTTGCCGAATTGATTATCGTATAAATTTATCAACCCAAAATATAAGTTTTATTGAAATAAATTCTGCCCCTCGATTCAGTAGTACAAGTGAGATTGGATTTATTGCAAGTAAAAATAATGTAACTTTCTCTAACATGGTACAGTATTATATATCTACAGTTATGGATCGATTAAAGTAAATTAATCGTGAGCATACACTAAAAACCAAGGGTCAAAATCCAACGTATTTGAACATTTAGCATTCGGTTTTGAAACTGGACAATTTTTAGTATTGTGGGTTAATGCATAATATCGCCATTCGCTAGAAGTCCCTGCAACTATTGATTCACATAAATCAAAATAGGTTTTACTTTGCATTTCAAATCCCAGTTGCTTGCTTGCTATTGCTAAATTCATATATAATTTCCGTTTCATAATTATATCAGCATTAGGGTTTTTATTTACATAGCCATTTACATAGTCATAATAAGGTATAGCCTCTTGTTGTTGATTTAGGTTAATGCAACACATCATTAAATGATTTTGTAAGACGATATCTCCATAATCTGTTCTGTTCCATAGTAAAGCTTCTTGCAAAACATCCTTTGCCTCAATATATTTATTATTTAGCATATAACATATCGCTAAATTATTGGCGGCATATGAATACTCATGAATTCTCAGTACTTTTATTATTGATGCCGCATCTTCAAACATTTTTGTTGCATTATTAAGTTTATCGTTTTTAGCATATAGAAATCCTTTCGTTGTCTTTATATATGCAATTTCTAAATCATTACTTAAAATATTCTCTGCCTTATTTAATAATTTTATAGCGCTTTCATAAGGTATGAAATTGTGGCATCCTCGCATCGTATTTGCCCAAATGTCAGGATAAATATTTTCGTACTCATTTTTTATTTTAAAAAATATGTTTTTAGATAAATCGATTTTCTCATCAATTTCATAATAATACATATGTAGCATATTCAATGTCTGCACATATTCTCTACTGTCTATATCAACATGTTCAAGAGCTTTTTCAAGTAAATTGGCTGCACACATTGTATCACCTATATTATTATAGCTTTTACCCATATAATAAAAATAATAATATTGAGGCTTCTCAAAGCGCAATTGTTCTGGCGATATAGTTTTAAACTGACTAATTGCAAGTTTATAGTTACCAGTTTGATAGGAATTAATTGCAATAAATAATACTTGCATAATATGCATTTTATTAAGGTGATTACTTAATTTAAAAAACACCTTTTGAGCGTCATAATATTGTTTGTTATGGGATAACTCTTTTCCATATCTAAAATTAAGTCTTTCCCACCCATCAATTGATGCGTTATACGCAAGTCTACATCTTAGTTTTTGGCATTCTGCAACATCATTCCTATTTTTCAAAAAGTTAAAAGTATGATACGAAAATAAAGGCTTTAACCCTGACTCATCAAAAATATTTTGCAATTCTCTATAATCTATATCATGTTGGGGCGATATTGTATTGTCAGAATTATATGCTAAAATTTTATGATCAATTATTTTTTCTAACTCTTGTGAAAATTTTTCGTCATTATATGCGACGTATAAATTTATTTTTTTTGTTATATACAATGATATTTCTTTAAGTAAGCAATAATCTACTTTTTCATTTAAACATAAATATGAAAATATAATCCATTTTTGTGCTGTAGTAAAATCCTCAGAATTAAATACAATATTTTCTGATTGTAAAATTGAAAAAAGTTTTTTCTTGTCAATTACTGCTTTTGCATTATCATAAATTGATATACCATTTTTTTCTAATAATTTAGAAATTACGGTTGAAAGTTTTTTAGGACTTCCTTTACATTTTTTATATAGATATTCTATGTCTGAAGTATCAAAATTTTCCAATTCAAAAATAGGACTGAGAATTTCAGTAAAATATAAATAATTATTAAAATATTCTATTTTTATTTCTGTATAATTTAACTCCCGATATAGCATTTGCTGCATCTCAGCATTCAGTTCCTCAGATGTTGTAATAATGCAGCTTCGAAAATTTTCAAAGGTATAAAAATGTTTAAAAATGTTAATGATAATTTCCGCTGTTTCAATATCACATCTAGAAAAATTATCAATACAAATACATATTTTTCTATCTGATAGAATATTTCGGATGTATTCTACAATCATTTCCTGTGAACTTACTTGCTTATCACGTAATGTTACAGCAGTATATGCAATATCTAAAATAATTGTTATAACTTTGCTGATGTTAGATGATATTTCTCCGGTAACATCCTTGCTTTTTTTATATACAGTATTATAAAATTTTTTGTATTTTTTCTTAATCATAGATAAAAAATCAATATCACTATATTTTTGTAATTCAAGCACAAAAACTTGTAATATTTCGGCTGCCGTGCTCTCAGTTTTGACATTAATATAACATAAGGAATAATTATTCCAATTATTATAAACATAATTAAAAAACGCCGTCTTTCCTAAGCCACTTTCCCCTTTTATCCAAAGTGTTTTTCCAGTAATATTTTGAAAAAAGTTATTTATTATTTTTTGTTCTTTGCTTCGATCAACAAATTGAAAATTGAATAAATCTGAAGTTTTCATACTATGTTATTTTTAATCCTATCTTTAAATGTTTAATTGATAATTACCTATTATCCTTCATTATCTATGATATCATTTTAAGTCTAAGAAATCCATACATTATTCCCACAAAATATTTTTGTTACATATATAATAATCACCCTCATACTACCCACCCTTCACAGTCAGCATCTACAAAAACATACTTTCCATCCCCCGAATTACGAATTGTGCTTCCATCACATATATGATAAAATTTATTCAGTTAGTATATTCTAACCCAATGATTAGATTAAATTTGTCAGCCACACCACTGCGGATTCTAATAGGCTGGCATCAGGTTATGGGAGATAAATGAGATGAAACGGGCATATTCAGTATCGAGCTATGCAAAGCTTTACGAAAAGTACTGTAAAGAAAATCTTCCGTCCGAAGCGGATGATATATTCAAAAAGGCTGATGAATATTACAGGGAATTTATGCGCAGGGACATGCCGGATCTCGGCCAAAATATGATGGCTGCCAATATGTATGACTGGTTTACCATCGTATCATTCTATGAGGCAAGCGGTCACAGGCTTGACGGCGAGGTTCTTCTCACCATCAAACGGGATGCCGCTGAAAAGATGAAATTCCTTGGGAAAATAGTGAATGGCAACAAAAGCAACTGGCCATATAAGTTATTTGAAAAACCTATGTGAAGTTCAACAGGATGCAGAAGGAACACCAGGCAAAAGGCGAATGGATGGATAGTTGGAAGGTTGAGATCAACCCGGATGGAAGGACTGACGGGTTCTGCTTCCATCTGATTGGATGTCCTATAGCGAAGCATGCAAAGGAGCACGGCTATGCGGACCTGCTCCCTTATCTGTGCAGGACTGACCACTACCTTGCGGAGGTCATGCACGCCCGCCTGATTCGTACACAGACCGAGGCTCTTGGCGGGGATTGCTGCGACTACTGGTACGTAGGCGACGAGAGTCCTGCACTGGAGCAGTATAAGGATCTTGAGAAAATATAACTATTCCCCTACAAAGTAAAAAGCAAGCATCTGATTCTAATATAACGATGCTTGCTTTTTTATATTTATATACTAAACCAGTCAAGCACCTCAACCTGTTCCAGATTCTCGTCCGAATGCTCTATCTCCCTGGAATATCTGTAAGAGAGTTCTATGAGATCATCCGTCGACAAAGTCTCACCATTTCTGAGCCACCTCGCCATGAGCAGCATATAGAGTTCAACCGCATGTCCCACGCATGCGTTCACCTTGCCGGATATATTGTCGTCATACACTGCGCCGAGAAGGTAGATTGATATGAAGTAGACTATGATCTGTTCAAGGAATATGTCCAATGTCATATTAGGGGCACACCCACCGTGATTTCTCCACCATGCATCAAACCTCTTCCTGTTGCCGGCAAAAGCTTCCTCACCCTGTCCAAACAAAAGCTCCTGCGACTCAATGAGCACATCCTCCCAGTCATCATACAAAAGTTCAAGATCTTCGATGAGAAACATAGCCTGTTTCTGAAGTAACATATACTCTTCATGTTCTCCGTGAATCTCCGGCTTATCCCGCTCCTCACACTCATCCCACATGACAAGGTCGCCCTCATCATAATGTCTCTGAGCCGACGCACCGATCTGAATCACCCGCTCTATTCTGCTCCGGATGTCCACACTTCTGTCCTGAATGACATTCAGTATCTCCTCCCGGATATCCTCCAGATTGGAATACAGGAAATAATCAAAATCATCGAACACCTCGTCCTCATCGTCTTCCTCGGTCACAAATGTGACCTTGTCCGTGATGTTCATCAGTATACGTGCCACCTCAGGACATGAAAGTGATAACGAAACCTCGCGCACATTCTCAAATTCCTCCGTGTGTCTCGGATACTCCCTGCATGTAGTGCAGAGGCTGTCCTTGCCCATATGTATATACATGTCACACAGCATGTCATCCCGCAGAAATGCACACTTTCCACTTCTGCCGTGCCTGAAAACACCCTCTTTCCAGTTCACTCTGCGGTGAAGCTCCGGTCTGTATTCTCCGTCGTATTCCTGATATTTTTCAAGGGAATCGTCATCTATCACTATCTGCCATTTGCCGCAGCATGTGTCAGGACACTTGTCCGCTATGCAGTTAAATCTCTTATAATAATCCGGGTATGTGTAAATCATATGATATCTCCTTAAAGAAACCTATGCCTGTATTTTAAACACAACTCGTCCAAAGCATCAATTCCCTAAGCAGATTTTTTTGCATTTTTCCTGATAAATTTATATGCTGTGATCATCCACACAAGCAGCAGGATAAGAAAAAAGCCGCTTCGCCATCTGTACTCATTCAGTTTCTGCCCGCACCTGTAATAAAATATCTCCAGCACGTCCTTGTCAGAATAAAGCCTTCGTTCATGTATGGACTTAAGCTCATCGGAGGCATCACCCCAGAAATCAAAATCAGACCACTTTGACGGCATATCTATATCCGGCAAAATATCCAGATAATCCGTGGCATAATAAAAACTGCTGCCATAACCATGATGAACGGCAGCCTCCTCGGCGTATTCTCCTCTGTAATTTTCGTCTGATATATCGAGCACCATGCCATCTATAATTTTGCTGTCGGCAAACTCCCAGTCACCGCCACGCCCCTGCTCTGCCTGAACGATCATGAAGCTTTCCTCCGAGTCAATGACAGAGCGTACTACATAGTTCTTCCCAAGCACAGTCACTGCGGAGCCAGTGGTACGGCTGCTTCCAAACAAGTTATACGAAAGCTCCCCGCTTATGATACATCCATCTGCATCATTTCTTCTCAAAGCACCAGTCCCCCCAAACATATCCTCCACCGCAAAATCAACCACAACTATATCTGACTGCACCTTTTTATATACAGCATCCCCGGCAACTGTCTCACCCGGATATATCCTGTATGTACCTTTTACATAATCCTCATCCTTCATTCTGGTGTACATGGTCTGCCCTGTAGTGACAAACGCATAATTCCGGTCGCGGTCATACCCGCCACTCATATATATTTCATTTACAACATTCCATATAACCAGCCACAATAATGCAATTCCGACAACTATACAGATTACAAATCTCCTCATACAAAGCCACCTATTTTTCACGTACAGTATCACCGGCTTCCACTTTCTTGTCAGAGCTTACAATGATCTTATCATCGCTAGTCAAAGGACTTTTCTTAAGACCGGCATCATAACTATTTGTATCCCCGACGGTCACATATACCTTTTCTGCAACATACTCCGTCCCCAGAAGAGTTTCCTTCGGCCGTTCTACAAGCACATATGAACCAGACACATCAGCACGTATCGCAGACACGGGAACCACGGAGCCGTATTTCTCAGACTGGTGTGAGATCTCTGCCAGCACGCTGTCCCCCACAGTGAATATGTCGCCCGAAACGACCGCCTCCACTATGTAACCCTGACCATTTTCAACATCACTGTACACCGTGGATACCTCGGTATTCGCACTGCTGTCATCCATCTGGACTGTGACTTTATCGCCCTTTTCTATATACCGTCTCTGCTCCTCCGTCACTGACATTTTTATGGTGTATCTGTCCGCTTTCTCCGTGATCACAAAGGCAGCCTCCTCCGCGGTTTTATTTCCAACTTCAATCCTGGACTCCGATATCAGACCGTCAAACTCCGAATATACCACGCCATCGTCATCCAGAAGTTTTTCCAGATATGATAACTGTTCATCCACCACAGCAAGCTTGTCATCCATGACCGCCATCTCGTCGCCCCATGTGTACCAATATTGCTCCTTCAGGCTTTTCTGCTCGAGCTTCTTCTCAAGATACTCAGATCTGACAGCGGACACGTCCACCCGCATGAGCGGATCTCCCTGCTCTATCTTTTTCCCGGCACTCACATATATCTCCTGGGTCAAAAGTCCGGGATAGACATACACCGGCGTCTTCTTGTCTCCCTCTATAACCACATCCTGTAAAACCTCCGTGGACACTGTCCCAGACACTGCATATTCCGTCTCGACCCTCGGCGTCAGGGCACTGCTAGCAAATCTCGACATAAATGTGCCTGCAATAACCACCACCATAAAAATTCCTACTGCCTTTATCCCGTAACCTGCCCAGCGTTTTCTGTCAAATCGCTTTCCTGAAAATCTTCCCATACCTCTTCTCCTGTTTTCTCTTACAACCAACCCTTCATCAATCCTCGGCAGAGCCTATGGATATTCCCTCCGCCAGAATCCCCCTGCCAACATAGAACACGATCAATGAGGGAACACAACTGAACAGCGCAAATGTAAACGCTCTCCCCGCACATCCCTCGGTCACATTTGGCAGATATACAGACAGCGGCCACAGATATTTGTCCTTGAGGAATACAACTGGCTGCTCCACGACATTCCAGTATTCGAGAAATCCCAGTATCACCGCCGCTATGATCCCCCTCTTTGCTATGGGGACAGCCATATATATAAATATCCTAAAGCGACCCGCACCGTCCAGCCTCGCAGCCTCAACCACAGAATCAGGGACCTGCTCAAAGGCACTGTACATGATGAATATCGGAAATGTTGAGAACATCAGCGGCAAAATGATCGCCCAGTGCGTATTTATCATATTGAGCCTGTTTAGCACTATGTACTGAGACAGCATTGTCACCTGGAACGGAAGTATCATGCAGAACATATACAGACCGAATATCAGCTTTGCCCACCTGCTGCCGCTCCGGGACAATCCCCACGCCGCCGGCACAGCGAACACAAGCTGTCCGGCTATCACCACCCCTACTATCTTCACGGAGTTCCAGAAAAGTACATAGTATTCCGGAGTGTCAAACAGCAACTCCACGATATTTTGAAATGTCGGATAAAGCGGTATCATATGCCATGCAGCGTATCCAGCTCCGCCATCAGCTCCCGAAAACAATAGCTGATCCAACTCTGTCTCGCCCATAAATGCACCACTTAAGAGGAACAATAACGGAAGCACCGCAAGTACCGCCCCAATTATGACGAGCACCTTCAATAACAAATGTATCCCCTCTGCCACATATCTCATTTGCTCCCACGTCCTCTCTGGTAAATTTTCCTGCTGTACTTAGCTGAGATCCCGTGCCAGTCGGTCAGACATAATGCACGTATGGCAAGTATGATCCCGAAAAATACGACAGCCGTCATAACCGCTCCTGCTGTGAGCTTACTGATCTCCAGCTTCTCAAACCAATTGTTAAATGTGTGCTGTATCTGGTATATACTCATGTCGGGATAACTGCCCGCCATCAGATACTGTTCCCTGAATATCTTGAGGGAGTTCACCACAGACAACATTGCCACGATAAAAAATGATCTCTTCATATTCGGAAGTGTGATCTTGAATGTCTGCGTAAATCTTCCGGCCCCATCAACTCTGGCAGCATCGTACACTGTCTCCGGTATTGCCGACAATCCAGACATCCAGATAAGCATGTTGTAGCCTGTATTCTTAAATATAAATGTACCCACAAAAAGCCAGAATACAGCATTTCCCGAAAGGAGATCGGCAAATAATATCCGCCAGACCACCGCCAGTGAATTTGACGGTATGGCAAGTGGAATGAGAAATGCAAACCTGACTATGTTACTCTTCATTCCGTATACCTCTATCGCAACTATCAGTGAAATCACCATGAGCAGTGGAACACTCACCAGTTCAAACCTCAGAGAATTGCCCTCCGCCAGCCTGAATGCCGTATTGCTCCAGACGGCTCTGTAGTTCTGCAGTCCTGTAAATCCGCCCTGCCCCGCATGCCGAAATGATGATATGAATACATCCATCAACGGAATTACCACGAAGATCATTACACCCACAAAGCCCGGGATAACAAATCCGGCCGTTTCACTTGTCCTTCTGCTAACCAATTTATTCACTCAGATACACCCCTAAAAGTTTATCGATGGAATAGGCTGTACCGTCCAGACTCTCACCATTTTCAAGATAATCTGCAACGTTATCCCTTATCACGCTGCGGACTCTCGCGTCAGGATTTGACGGAGTATCCAGCTCTCTAAGTTTGCTTATATAATCCTCAAGATATTCTTCCTTGCGCCAATACGACCAGTCCATGTAATCGTTTCCACCCAGCGTGATCTTTCCGCCCGGCGATCCCATGGACTGCGCCTCACTGTTCCATTCCCGCACGCCCTCCATATTGACCGGGTTGCCACAGTCTACTCCGTAGTATATTTTCTGTACATCCGTGCTGAACAGAGCCTTCATAAAGCTGACCGCCTCGTCCTGGCTCTTTGATCGGGCATTTACCGCAAGGACAGTGTTTGGCACAAATACTTTTCCGCTGTCATTTCCCCATATTTCGTATGTGTAATCTGCATTTTCACCGCTCTCACCCATTCCGACCTCATAGTCCTCTTTTATGCTGTAAAAATGCCAGGACTCTCCCATCGTCTTCATATTCACAAATGCCAGCTTTCTGCCGGACCATGTTCTGTTAAGCAGCGGGCTCATATATTCACTGTTTATGGCTCTTTTTGCCTGATCGCTGTAGCTTCCCCACTCGGCAGTCCACTCATCGACCTGATCCTGTGTCGTCCTATCCATTTCCGTGTCGTACAGAAGCTTTAAGTCCTCCAGAAATTTTCTGAGCATATCCGCATCGTAATTCCCATCACTGTCCACGATCTCCGCTGCGTATACCGGATACAACGTGTCAAAATAACTCTCCCAATAATAAAGCGACAGGTCATTTCCATATTCCGGTCTGTCCTGACTGCTTATATATGCTGCTAGCGACCTGGCATCGGTCACGTTCTTTATCTCGTTCTCCGGTCCGATAATGGCAGTGAAGGTCTCCATAGCCGGAATTGCGTATATATTGCCATCGCTATTTCTGTATGCATTTAACACGTTTTCCAGACAATCTGGATTCTCCTGCAGTATATCGTCATACACATTGGACAATTCCATGAGAACTCCGGTATCCTCATAGCTTCCAACATTCAGTCCATCCATGATGATGACGTCTGGCCCTTCACCTGCCAGAAGCTGTGTATTGAGCGCACTTATAGCATCGCTCTCAGATATTCCATTCTCGTCATCCACGCCCCACACATACTTCACCGTCAGGTCTGAATGGTATGCCTCGTACCATGAGATGAGCGTTTCGTAGCTCTCCGCATAATAGAGTGAATATAATGTGACCGTCTTATCATCCGGCTCCTCCTCTGCCACAGATGATGCATAACCCGAATCAGATGAGTACACCACCACATTCTTTCTTCCGCTCCTGCCACCTGCTATCGCGACAAATGTATCGCTGCCTTCAACCACATAGTCGTACTCGATATCCGAATCCTTGAATGTCGCAAGCCTTATTCCTAGCCTGTCCGTCAGCTTGTACTCATATAATCCTGTGCTCAGCATGAGATACAGTGAGTTAGTGGCATCGTCATACTTCATGACATTTCTGCAGCTCACCGCATCCATCCCCTTGCTGCTGAATGTCCCGGCCAGTCCATCCGCCATCCCCTCATCAAATGCCGTGATGGTCTCGGCCTCACTTCCATCGGATATGTCATATGACAACAGACTTCTCTCTGTCAAAACCATAAGCCTGTCGCCCACCACACATATATCCGTGTAATCCATATTTTTGATGGCAAACCGCTCTTCGCCGTCCATGGAAAAACACCTTATCTCACCACCCGGGCAGCCCGAGATATAACCTGAGCCATCAGCAAGCAGTCTGAGATTCGTCACATTTCCCTCAATGCCCTCGGACAGCCGTCTGGCTTCTCCCACCCCTGTTATGAGGGCGATCCTGCTCTCTATGTTCCCATCTCCTGTGACACTGCTCAAAGCTATATAGATACTTCCATCTTCATCAACATATGCCGCCGATACCTTCTCATCCACTGATATTATGGAGGCTGAGTCAAGCTTTTCCTCCCGGGGCTCACCATCAAGCGATGTGAACGTCAGCTTTACAGCATCACCGTCAGAATTTTCCCCTATACACACATAACCGTCCTGTGTCTTTCCAAATCCATACACCTCCGCCACATTCAACTGCGCCATCTGATATTCAGTCAGCTCATTTGCGGCTTCTTCATCTTTTGCTGTGCCCGTACAGCCACAGCACATTATCATGATGGCGACAAGCAATAAAAATATATTTATACGTCTCATAATTACCTCCTTTACCCCAGTTGGTATTCTCCCTCTTCACAGGTTTTCATATACAGATTGTAACATCCACAGTCTCACGGATTATCTAAAAAACATCTAAATTGAGTATACCGCTTTCAAACGCACCTCAAATGAATTACTATAAAGTAAGAATGAACTACATTCCAGATTACAATGACGAAAAGGGGATATGTATGAATCTGCTGCTTGTGGAGGACGACCTCAATCTTGGAAAAATACTGAAAAGACAAATGGAAGATCACGGAATAACCGTGACACTGCGCACAACCGGAAAGCAGGGCACGGAGCTCATATATTCCGGGGCGGACATCGACATCATGGTGCTTGACTGGATGCTCCCCGACATGTCCGGTCTGGACATTCTTAATCAGTTATATTTTGACAAAATATCTATACCCGTGATAATGCTCACAGCCCTCGGAACACTCGAGAACAAAACTGCGGCATTTTCCCGCGGCGCCGATGATTACATTGTCAAACCTTTTGAATTTGATGAGTTGCTGGCCCGTGCAAATGCACTATACCGAAGATCTCACCAGATCCATACATTTGACTATTCATATGGGGACGTCACTTACCTGATCGACAGCCGGACACTTCAATGTGGCGACCAGTCAGTGCGGCTCACCAACAGAGAATCCCAGCTATTTGAACTGTTGCTGAGATCAGCAGGAAAGATCGTCAGTCAGGACGAGATCATAGAATCCATATGGGGACTGACCTCAAATGTGGGAAATGGAAATATACTGAATTACATTTATTTTCTGAGAAACAGACTTAAGACAATCCATAGCCATCTTGTGATAAAGGCAGTATACGGCAATGGATATATGCTCGTCTGTGGAGAGGGGGACACATCTACATGATAGCGCAGCTAAAAAAAAGACTTTCCACATTTCTGTCCTCCGTCATTGCGGTCATTCTGGCCGCCATGTCCATACTGCTGCTCCACACTGTGATAAAGGAGTACACAAACAGCACTCATGTATCGTACTCAAGGGATGTAAATCTTTTATACTCATATCTTGAACAGGTGAGCATCCTGGACATTCCGATTCTAACCGAATACAGCGAGAAAAATCTCAATATAGATGTGCTGCGAAACAGCAACACAGTCATGTCGACAAACAGCTTTGCAGAGAGTGCAGCAGTTCTGGAAGCTGCCTCTCCATACTCTCAGCCTATGTACTGGGATGATTATTACAATGCGGTAAATCAAGGGGAAACCAACAGAAGATTTTATACTGTCAGGTATAATCATATAGACTACTGGAACAGCTACAGCATCATAAATATAGGTGGCACTTTCTATACCATACACACAGTATTCAACAATGCTGTATTATCCGCATACAAGACAAAGATAATTATTTTATTTCTGCTCATAACTTCCGCCGCGATCATACTTCTGTCCATCTTCTCATGCATTTTCACGGTCAGGATACTTGTCCCTGTAAATAAGGCATATCAGAAGCAGGATATGTTCATAGCTGTGGCGTCCCATGAGCTGAAAACACCTATAACCATCATCAAATCATGCCTCAACGGACTATCCGGCAGTAAGCCGAACGAGACTGACAATGATTATATTTTAACAGCCCAGAGGGAATGTGACAGGATGACTGATATGGTGAACAATCTTCTGACATTTGCCGATATCAAGAAGTCTGGCAGAGATAATTTTGATGAGGTTCACCCGGAAGATATAATAATAGATTGTTATGATCGCTTTGAACCCATTGCCATTCAGAAAAATGTAGATCTGGTTGTGTCCATACCGGACGACCCGCTGCCGCTTTTCTCCATGGACAGGGACAGAATGCTCCAGTGCATGTCAATTCTGGTCGACAACGCCATATCGTGTACCTCCAAAGGGGCCATATCTATGTCAGTATCTATGAGAGACCAGAGATTGTGTTACCAGATATCTGATACGGGTGATGGGATAAGCGATGAGGACAAGCCTCACATATTTGAGACATTTTACTCAGGGCGCAATGATCACCGGACCCATTTCGGTCTTGGTCTCAGCATTGCCAAAAGTATAGCAGATCTACACAGTGCCGACCTCACCGTATGTGACAACATACCACATGGAAGCATATTTACACTTACCTTTAAACTGTAATTCCATTCTCGACTTGTACTCACACATATAAAAATACCCTCCTTACTGGTTGTCCAGTAAAGAGGGTACATATCATTTCAGTCTCGTAATGCTGGAATATTCTTGTTATGATGTCAGCACCTGTTCCATAACCTGCAGCACACCGCGCTCCTCATTGGATGGGGCGCGGAATCTTGCAAATTTCTCCATGCCGGGCTGCGCATTTGCCACGATATAGCTGTAATATACCGTCTTAAGCATCTCCGCATCATTGAAGTTGTCTCCAAATGCCATCATCTCACTGGTATCAACATCAAGGAGTTCTCCGATCTTTCGCATAGCCATGCCCTTGTCAACACCTTTGTTCATGATGTCTATCCATTCTCTTCCGCCCACAGTGACTGAGAAGTTATCGCCAAAACGAGGCGTATAGATCTCTTTGTACTTCACGGCAGCATCCCCATCAGGAGCAAATATCGTAAACTTATTGGCCTCGACATCAAGGCTCCTCATATCGTCGACAAATGTGAGATTGCTTAAGAATGCACGGAAAAACTTCGCATATTTCTCGTATTTCTTCAGGACATAAGCCCCGGAAAGGGCGCAGAGCACTGCGACTCCATCGGTCTCGTCCTCCACAAATCGTATCATCTTCTGGTACTCTTCCACATCCATCAGGCTCTTATATATGATCTCACCGCAGTTTGATATGGCAGCACCATTATCGCCGATAACCACAAGCTTATCCATCTTGTCTCCAAACATGTTTCTCAGGGTGTACATAGGTCTCCCGCTGGCTACAACAAATCTGATTCCTTTCTCATCCAGCCTGTCAATGTAGTCAAAAAAGCCATCCGGGAGTTTTCCATTTTCCATCAACAATGTGTGATCCATATCTGATGCTATTAATTTTACGTTTTTCATGTTTTTCTTCCTTGTGAATATTCTATGATATCTATTATATACTAACCATGCCACTACCGGCTTATCCCTGCCCCGCTGTTCTCTCGATCCAACTAAGGGCTGCTCTTCGCATCTTACTTTTTATTCAAGGTGACACAATTCTTCTCCAGATCATACTCTCTGGTATATCCGTCATCATCGTACAGCATATAGCTGCTGTTCTTATAGCCAATCAGCTGCATTGTAGTCTTGTCGATATCAGCAACGCACTCCGCCACATCCACGACAGGGATACATTTGCCACTTCTTACAAACAGGATGACCTCATTTTCCGGAACCTCCACGAAATGATGTCCCGCAGGCATCTCCGTCTGCTCCACTGAGCCATCTGCCGTAAACCTTACAAGCAGCATATCCTCTGGCAGATACACATATCTTCCGATGGCATTCTGCGTGTAAACCGGTGCGATCATGATCTCATTTCCAAGCATGAGCTGATCCTCAACATGAGCCGCGATCCTATCATCCGGATATTCAAATGCCAGAGGCTTGAACATCATGTCGTCAGTCAATGCCGCCTTCATGTACTCACTGTATATATATGGAAGCAATCGGTAACGGACACCGATCACATTCCTGAAATCCTCTATATGCTCAAACTGATAGCACTCCTGATTTCTTGTGCCTTCACAGAAATGGTCACGCATGAGCGGAGTGAACACGCCGAGTGCGAGCCATCTGAGAAGAAGGTCTCTGGATGTGTCGCATCCAAATCCGCCGAGATCCGCGCCCGTATACAGGAAACCGCACATATTCATGGACGGAAGCATCTTGATGTTGAGCAGGATGTGTGACCACCACGATTTGTTATCGCCCATCCAGACGCCGCCATAACGATGCATCCCTATATAAGACGATCTGGAGAACAAAAGTCGTCTCTCATCCGGTGAGATCTCGCGAAGCGCCTCGCCTGCCGCCCTTGTCATGTTATATCCAAAGAGGTTGTGAACCTTGTCGTGACGCACCATCTCCCCATCCACATTGTGATACATAGATGCGTAATCCTTCGGATTGTTGGCAACACCTGCCGCCATACCCGAGATGCCCCAGACATCGTCCACAGTCTCGTCCTTCTCAATGAACTTCTTCATAGCTTTCTTCAGCTCGCTCACGCCCTCCGGGGTGAAGAAGATCGCCGGCTCATTCATGTCATTCCAGAAGCCCTCTATACCTGCATCCGTCAGAATCTTGTACTTTGCACCGAACCAGCGTCTCGCCTCAGGGTTCAGCACATCAGGGAAATGTGTATATCCCGGCCATACCGCCGCAACGAAATCACTTCCATCTGCTCTCTTGCAGAAGTAGTTATTTGCCACGCCCTCCTCATACACATCGTAACCTTCCTCAATCTTTACTCCGGCATCGATGATCGGGATCAGGCGTATATTATCCTTTTTCAGATTCTCCACATACTCCGAAAAATCGCCAAAGTCGTCATTTATGGTGAAATCCTTATAGCTGTCCATGTAATCTATATCCATGTAGACCATATCGATCGGGATGTGGTTCTCTCTGTATTTTCTCGCCACCGTCTCAAAGTCCTCCGGTGTCTTGTATCCCCAGCGGCTCTGTCCAAATCCAAATGCAAACTTTGGCGGGATATAACTCCTTCCGATCATCTTCCTAAACTGCTTCGTGATATCATATGGGCTGTCACCTGTTATCACATAGATATCCAAATCTGCGCTGTCACAGAAAATATGCAGCTCATCGCACTTCGTATATCCCACGTCAAATGTGATCGTGGATGGATAGTCAAAATACAGGCCAAATGTCTGCGCTCCTGAAACTATAATAAAGTTGTGTGATGCATACAGTGAGTATACATCCTCGTGATGATGCGGATTGTCTGCATTGTTGCTTATGTACTTGTAGCCTCTCTTGTTGATTCCTCTGTTCGCCTCGCCAAGGCCATACACTATATCACTGTCCTCAAGACCAAATGTGTACGAAAATCCGGCTGTTAAGTCTATATTGCCGTGATCTGGCTGTCCTTTTTCTGCTGCGATATCTACCACTACTGATTCTGTCTGAAATGGCTTTCCGTATGTATACTTCTTTATCATGCTGTCACCTCTATGCATCTCTCTTTTTTCTTCTGTATCTCTTTTTCTTTCTCCTGATCGTCTTGCCGCGCTTTGCCGCCTGTGCCTTTCTGAATTCCTGTATCTGCTCGATCATGGCGGCATAATCCCTCTCGAACAGGATCTCACTTATCTCATGATGCACGATCTCCGCCGGAAGTCTGTCAACTATAAGTGTCCTGACGAAATCCTTGCTCTTTCCCTTATACATCGGAAGGCTGTAGGTCTCCTGAATATGTGCAAGCTCCGGTCTCCACAATATACGTATGGTACGAAGCAGATCAGCCCGTGGATTAGGCTGCATCTCCCTGACCACATAGAAATCGATCTTGTGAGTCAGCTTGTCTGACACTCCATCCTCCAGGCCTTCTGCATCTGGCTTGCTGCCTGTATCATATTCTTCAACAGATATGATCCCCCAGTAGTCCGGCACATGCTCTGCCACATGACCTGCATGTGTACTTCCCACCACCACGATATTCTGGTCAAAATATAGATCATAGTCTGCTACCTGACTCTCCAGCCGCGTGTATGTATCCGCATCACTTTTTATCTCGATTCCCACTATCTTGTCTGGAATGACCATTACCACATCCGCACGGGAGTTTCCGACGGTCTTCTCCTCAAGGATACGCACCTTGCCATATCGCTCCTCAAGGAAATCAAACAGGGGTTCTCGTATATCTTTATCTAATAACATTTTCCCTCCTGAAATCAATTGTTTAAAGTAATCTTTATATGTATTTTTGTCTGCAAAGTCAAGAATCTCCCGCTTTAGCTGAGAAAACCAGGGCAGACCGCTCATAAAGTGAGCTTTCCGCCCTGGTTTCTATGTGAACATAATATTATCAGCCCTTGTTCACAAGCTCTGTGAACTTCTTAAGCGCATCCTTCGCCTCTGGTGAAATGTTCCTTGGAACTGCAATTCTCACGGTCACATAGTGATCTCCATGGGTATAGCCTTATCTTGCTTCCCGACTGAGTACCCGGTGCTATCTTGCACTTCACATCACCGAACATGGTGTGGACCAATATCTCTCCACCGAGAACTGCCGTGTCAAATGGCACAAGAGCCGTGGTGTATATATCCAGACCCTTTCTCTCATAACCTGCCTTATCTCTTACATTGACCTTCAGCAGCATATCTCCAGGCTGACCCTTGCCGGTTCCGGGATATCCCTTGCCAGCCAGTCTTATCACACCGCCGTTGTCTATACCCGCCGGAATGTGTACAGTGAACTGGGAACTTCCTCCCCGTCCATCATTGAACGACAGAGTCTTGTCGCAACCATATACTGCATCATCAAAATCTACCGTGACACTTGCCTCCATATCTCTGCCCCGCGCATTGAAGCTTCCCTGACCGAATCCGCCAAATCCACCTCTCTGTGAGCGGCCACCGCCGCCAAAGAACGAGCCAAATATATCGCCAAACATATCACCGAAGTCTCCACCCTCAAAGTGGAAGCCTCCGCCTCCGAATGGATCACCACCGGCGGCTCCACCGGAGCCATCGAATGCAGCCATTCCAAACTGATCATACATCTTCCTCTTCTCGGCATCAGACAGTACCGCGTAGGCCTCAGAGGCCTCCTTAAACTTCTCTGCAGCCGTCGCATCGCCAGGATTCGTGTCCGGGTGGTATTTCTTCGCCAGGGTTCTATATGCTCTTTTTATCTCAGCGTCTGTGGCTGTCTTTGATACGCCGAGAACTTCATAATAATCTCTTTTTGAAGCCATGATTCCTACCTCCCGATAAGCCTATGTATAGTTTAACACTATCTGTCAAGTGATTCCATATTTTTAATGTTAAAATACACACATATTATCTGGCAATTTTTAGTCATTTTTTTATTTAATTAAAGTATAAAAAAAGCACCTCCACCGATGATTCCACCAGTGGAGATGCATTCGTATGGCTAATGCTATTATCCTACTGCTTTACGTTGAAAGCTTTGATTCCAGGATATACAGCTGAGTCGCCAAGCTGCTCTTCGATTCTGAGGAGCTGGTTGTACTTTGCAACTCTCTCTGATCTTGAAGGAGCACCTGTCTTGATCTGGCATGTGTTGAGTGCTACTGTGAGATCTGCGATAGTTGTATCCGCTGTCTCACCTGATCTGTGTGATGATATTGCTGTGTATCCAGCCTTATGAGCCATCTTGATAGCCTCAAGTGTCTCTGATACTGAGCCGATCTGGTTGAGCTTGATAAGGATACAGTTTGCGCATCCCATCTCGATACCCTTTGCAAGTCTCTCTGTATTTGTAACAAACAGATCATCACCGACAAGCTGGACCTTGTCGCCAAGTCTTGCTGTGAGCTTCTGCCATCCTTCCCAATCCTCCTCATCGAGACCATCCTCGATTGAGATGATAGGATACTTCTCAACAAGCTTTGCCCAGTGCTCGATGAGCTGCTCTGCTGTATACTCTGTTCCAGCCTTTGGAAGCTTGTACCAGCCCTTGCCCTTCTCGCTCTTCCACTCTGATGAAGCAGCATCCATAGCGATCTTGAAGTCCTTACCCGGCTCATATCCAGCCTTCTTTACGGCCTCGAGAATTGTCTCGATAGCCTCCTCGTCAGACTTAAGTGCCGGGGCAAATCCACCCTCATCACCTACTGATGTAGCAAGGCCTCTCTCTTTGAGGATTCCTGCAAGTGCGTGGAATACCTCTGCACACCATCTCAGACACTCCTTGAATGATGGAGCGCCAACTGGCATGATCATGAACTCCTGAACGTCAAGCCCTGATGACAGAGCATGACATCCACCGTTTACGATGTTCATCATTGGAACTGGAAGCTTGTTTCCTGAGATTCCACCGAGGAATCTATAAAGAGGAATGTCAAGTGAGATTGAAGCTGCTCTTGCTGCTGCGATTGAAACTGCAAGGACAGCATTTGCTCCAAGGTTTGACTTGTCCTTTGTTCCATCAGCCTTGATCATTGCTGCATCAACTGCATATATATCAGACGCATCCATTCCTGTAAGTACGTCATTTATAGTAGTATTTATATTCTCTACTGCTTTCTGAACACCCTTGCCGAGGTATCTTGACTTGTCTCCATCACGAAGCTCAAGTGCCTCAAACTCACCTGTGGAAGCTCCACTTGGCGCCGCACCACGACCTACTGTTCCATCTGCCAGATACACCTCCGCCTCAACTGTTGGATTTCCTCTTGAATCAAGGATCTCTCTTCCTATTACCTTTTCAATCTCAAGATAATTCATCATTTTTATATTTCTCCTTTCGTCGCGCGAGTATAACCCCTGCTGTCCCTCCGATTCAGCAGTTTACAGAGGGTACAGGAGCTCACATGATCTACGATGTTAGTTTAAACTAACTTGCATTTAAAATCAACATGAGTAGTTGCTCATATTTTATCATTTAGCATTTTTCGTCATTATCCGAGTGCCACATCCAGCACCATCATAAGAGCGAAGCCCACCGCCGCACCGATGGTTCCTATATTGGTATGCTCGCCCGCCTGAGCCTCAGGTATCAGCTCCTCTATGACCACATAGAGCATGGCTCCCGCCGCAAATGCAAGGAAATACGGAAGAAGTGGTGTGACCTGGACAGCCAGCAGCGCCGTGAGGAAACCTCCGACCGGCTCCACAGCTCCGGACAGCGTTCCATACAGAAATGCCTTCTTCTTACTCATGCCCTCGCCAACAAGCGGCATGGACACAATTGCGCCCTCCGGGAAGTTCTGTATAGCGATTCCTATGGAAAGTGCAAATGCACCTGTGATGGACACGCCCATATTGCCCATGGCTGCGCCGGCGTACACAACGCCCACTGCCATGCCCTCGGGGATATTGTGGAGCGTGACTGCAAATATCATCATGGTCGTCTTCTGAAGCTTTGACCTGACGCCCTCCGGTTTGTCACTTTCCAGATGAAGGTGAGGTATCACCGTGTCAAGAACAAGCAGGAATATGATTCCAAGAGCAAATCCGATAAGTGCCGGCAGCCACGCTATCTTTCCCTGTGCCTCCGCCATGTCTATGGACGGAATGAGCAGTGACCATATGGACGCCGCGATCATGACCCCCGCCGCAAACCCGAGCAGAGCCTTCTCCACAAGCGGGGATATCTTATCTTTCATAAAGAAAACCATGGCCGCTCCCAGTGTTGTTCCGGCAAATGGTATAAATAATGTTATGAACTCTGACATTTCATCACCTCTTTATAATATGTATTCTGTCTATACTATATTCGTATAACCTCTTCATTAGTTCATCTTTTTTTAAATTGCGACTACAATTTAATTGAACAGGCGCACTTTGTCAACACAAGTTTTTGCATATGATAGAAGTTATCAATACCGGGCCAAAATGCTTCGCATTTCGACAATTTAAGTGCTATAATACCTGAGGTTATGCTATAATAGGCATGGTTGTACCAGCTTGGATATATTTGTATGCAAATGGAGATAAATATGAAGAGAACAGAACGAATGATCTGAGTATTTTTTATTTGACATAATTATTTATAGAAAGCATAATAAGTGATACATTTAGTCGTACGGATCATAAGTCCGTACAAATACAATAAAAGACACATTCCAAGGGGAAAAGTATGAAAGAGAATTTACAATTTACAGCTTTATTGGATATTTTAAGCAGGCAGGATCTTATAACTGAATATTCGGAGGATTGCAAAGACATCACTCCTTCCCATATAACCATCAATTCCAAGGATGTGGTCCCAGGTACATTCTTCGTGTGCAAGGGTGCCTCATTTAAGGAGGATTACCTGAAATCAGCCATCGCACAGGGCGCCATCGTATATTTGTCACAGCAAAAGTACGACGACGTGGACATTCCTTATATTATTGTAAATGATATAAGAAAGGCCATGGCTCTTGCTGCCAGATGGTTCTTCGGCAATCCAGGCGATAACATGACCAAGGTCGGAATCACCGGAACAAAGGGAAAGACCACAGTTACATTTGTCATGAAGGATATACTGGACAAATACACCGACAACAGATGCTCAGCATTCTCAACCCATGAGATTGATGTTGGAACAAAGGTTTTTGAGACCACTCTCACCACACCTGAGCCTATTGAACTCCAGACATACTTCGACATGGCTGTAGATGAAGGCTGTACACACTGTATAATGGAAGTTTCTTCCCAGGCCATGAAGATGAACCGTATCTACGGAGAGCACTACAAGGTCGGAGTATTTACCAATATCGACTACGATCACATCAGCCCGACAGAGCACGCCTCCATGGAGGACTATCTCGGATGCAAGGTATCCTTCCTGAAGCAGTGCGACAACGTTGTGCTGTACAGTGACACAAGATATTTTGAGACTATATATAATGAAGTAAGAGACAAGCACGTTGTTGTATACGGAAGCAAGGAATCAATTGAAAAGCTCATGTCAAGGGATGACGATTTCTTTGAAAAGGATACTGACTTCGCCAGCATCCACAATGAAGATCTCACAGACCATAACAGCTACTTTGAGCTTATATACGGAGGAGAGAACAGAGCATACAACACCAACCTAATCGGTGATTACAATGTTGAAAATATTGTTGCCGCCATCATCTCCTCTCTTCTCATTGGCATTCCAAATGATCAGATCAGAAGCAGCATCAGAGATGTATATGTTCCGGGAAGACTACAGGTATATCACTGGAAGGATCGCACATTTATGATCGACTACGCACACAACTATATAAGCATGTACAGACTGTATGAGATGGTTAAAAAGACCATGAAGCCAAAGTCTATAACCGTTGTATTCGGCTGTGGCGGTGAGCGTTACAAGAAGCGCCGTGAGGATATGGGAAGACTTGCTGAGCAGTATGCCGACAAGGTTGTTCTCACCATGGAGGATCCGGGCTTTGAGTCCTGTGAGGAGATCTGCAAGGAGATCAAGCAGTACATCACAAAGCCTTGCTATATAATCGTTGACAGGGAGCAGGCTCTCACAAGAGCCCTCGACGAGGCTCAGCCTGGCGAGCTTGTCATCACGACTGGAAAGGGTATTGAGAGTACCCAGAGAATCAACGGAACTTTTGTGCAGTGTCACTCTGATGCGCAGGTCATCGAGCACTGGCTGACAGAGCATCCGGAGAAGTAAGGGACGGACGGTAATCAGTCCTTCATCTGTATTCAGTTCATGAAAAAAGAGATGTATGTTGTGTATGTGCTATCACGTTCGACTGCTGTCGCTTCGGAATTTTCCATTTGCACTCGCTTACGACCGCGATAAAGACGCTGCGGTCTTCAGCTCGGCAGGAAAATCCTGAAGCTCGGCAGTCTTCACTACCGATAGCCCATACACAACATACATCTCTTTTATTATATTTTTTGAAGCAGATGAATGGCTGATTACCTGTGTTTTGACTGAACATTAGATATGCAATGGTAAACCACAGGTTTATTGCCTTTCTTGCGGCTCAGCTTATAATGAATAGTAGAAACGGGGCGAAAGCGCTGTTATGCAGGTGACAGGAGTTGCCTATCAGACTGACGTAAACTTAATAGTCGTAGCAGGCTGTAGAGTGATGATGCGTGTGATGTTCCGGGAAACAGTGCATGGCTGAGCTTCATAAGGGTTGTTTGTTTACCAAAACCCGGATAGGCAGAGATGCCGAAAGAAAACATTCAGGGAGTTCTACTAAGTAGAACTCCTTTTTATCTGTTATCTTCCACCACTTTCTCCCTCATCTTCGGATCGAATTTCCCATTTCGGATCATTGCTATCTCCCGTTTGAACGGCTCATAGCTTTTCTTGCCGTTTTCCGGGTCTTTGATGTATGGGGATTCCAGGATCTTTGGGACTTCCATGAAGTCCGGATGGTTCATGATGTACATGAGTGGCTCAAAGCCGATCTTGCCAAACCCAAAGTTCTCGTGTCTGTCTTTAGCCGCTCCCGGTTCGTTCTTGCTGTCGTTCATATGGAACACGGCTATCTGATCTTTGCCGATGAGTCTGTCGAACTTCTCCACGACTCCATCGAAATCATGTATGATGTCGTAGCCCGCATCGCTGGTGTGACAAGTGTCAAAGCACACACGAAGCTTGTCATTATGACTCACTCCATCATAGATTCGCGCAAGCTCCTCAAAGTTTCTTCCAATCTCACTGCCCTTTCCCGCCATGGTCTCCAGAGCTATGTGGCATGCGGTGTCCGCGGTCAGGACTTCATTCAGGCCCTTTACTATGCTTGCAATTCCCTTGTCCACGCCCTCTCCTACATGTGAGCCCGAATGAAGGACTATGGTCTGTGATCCCATCGCTGTCGCCCTGTCAATCTCCTTTGCAAGAAATTCCACTGCAATCTCATAGATTGCAGGATTCACAGTATTTGCAAGGTTGATTATATACGGCGCATGGACCACGAACTCCTCTATGCCGTTCTGAACCATGAGTTCATGTGCCTCCTGTATCCTAAGCTCCGATATATCTTTGCGTCTCGTATTCTGTGGTGCGCCTGTGTAGAGCATAAATGTATTTGCGCCAAATGCCACAGCATCCTTCACTGAGCCTAGCATCATCTCCTTGCCCGACATACCCACATGACATCCTAATTTCAACATAATTTATCTCCATTCATTCTAAACTGGTTTCAGTTTACTCTATCCTCGCCGACTGCACAATACGCTGCCGCTACAATCAATAAATAGCTTTTTCTAATTTTACCATATATTATGTAGACTGTTCGCAAATCATTTGGTAAACTAAATACCAGAAACCAACTTATATTATACATTTGGGAGAAAACCGCTATGCAATTAAAAAATGTACTAATCGTCGTAAATGACATTGAACGATCAAAAAAATTTTACAAAGATATCTTCGGGCTTGAGGTTATCTTGGACAACGAGGGAAATGTGATCCTGACGGGAGGGCTGGTCCTTCAGGATGCAACTATTTGGGCTGAATTCATTGAAAGTCTTGTAATTCCACATAACAATGCTTCGGAGTTATATTTTGAAGAAAATAATATCGAGGAGTTTGCACAAAAACTTGATGAGTCGCCATACGACATTGAATATGTCAATCGTCTCATGACTCATTCATGGGGACAAAAAGTCATCAGATTCTATGATCCTGACGGCAATCTTATCGAGGTTGGAACGCCATAATTTTTCCTATATCCATTCCCTCTATTTCATGTTACAATTAATGACATATTACCCAATTGGAGGACAAATTTTTATGAGTAACACAGGAAGAACCTGTAAGGTTCACTACACAGGAACATTCAACGACGGAACAAAGTTCGATTCTTCATATGACAGAGGCGAGCCTATCGAGTTCGTTTGCGGTGCAGGACAGATGATTCCGGGATTTGATCAGGCAGTTGAGGGCATGAACGTTGGCGATATCATCGATGTACATCTTCGTCCTGAGGATGCATACGGAATGCCTGACCCGGAGGCCATCATCAAGGCTCCTCTTGCAGATATGCCTGGCGCTGAGAATCTTGAGGTCGGTAATCAGGTATACCTTGCCAATTCCATGGGACAGCAGTTCCTTGTAAAGGTCATTGAAAAAGATGACGAATCCATCACATTTGATGCAAACCATGAGATGGCCGGCAAAGAGCTCAACTTCAAGATAGAGCTTGTATCAGTGGACTAATAGTAACGATACTTATGTTAGAAGGAACCTTTTCACACTTGACGTCAGTTCCGACGGTCTGTCCCACCCAATTGGACGGACAGTGTGATCCGATTATATAAGGAGGCGGGAATCGTGAACATTTACATAGACGAATCAGGTTCTATCAATAAATATGCCACAAACGATCAGTATTTCGTGGTGTCTATGATCCATGTCCTCGATCCCGTCGCCCTTGAGCGTGCTTACAAGAGATTTATTTCTTCCAACTATGAGATGCTTCTTGATCTGGACAGTGATAAGGTCGATGACATGACCGGCAAGATCACCAAGCACGGCGGGAGAATGTTCCGGGACGGCAAATTCCGTGAACTAAAAGGTGCACAGTTTGACAGAGACATGAAGCACATATTTGTGGATTACTTCTCCAGGAAGCATCACTTTGACGTGTACTATATCATGATGAAGAATGAAAATCTGCCGAACCGATTCTTCGACAACATCTCCAGGACATTCAACTTCTCCATCAAATCTGCCCTGCTCTACTTCATACAGAATGGATATCTTCCTGACGAGGACTGCTTTCTGCAGCTTGACGAGAGGAATGAGCGGGTAGAGAACAAATCATTCCTTGAAAATTATCTGAACACTGAGCTTTCACTGTCAGGTCAGGTCGCAGGTAATTTCTCAGTGAGCTACTTTGACTCGGCCTGCAACAAATTTGTGCAGATAGCGGATGTATTTTCTAATCTGTTCTATTCTCACTTGCAGACCGGACACTATACTGATGAGCTGGAGCTTATGAGGGAACTGGGGATACTTAAAGGAGTCTATGAATTGACATAAATTAATTGTCAAATTTTCTGTTCTTACAATATATTGATTTTTTCCAGTATAAATTGTTTTCTCATTATGTATATTGTTTTTTCATTGTGCATATGATATAATTACCACAGAAATTAAAGAAGATATTTCTATCAGCTCTATACACTAAGCTGACGAAAACCCCAGAGGTTGCACCCTCTGGGGTTTTCTCCGTCTTTTGGGCAAGGCGACGTATTCCCTGGGCTGATCACCACACTACTTATCTCTATCCAGCCACTTGCAAATATAGTAAGCCACTATACCTGCCACAATAGAAATAACCAAAGAAGATATGATATCTATCATGCTCTATCCCCCTTTCTGTGCCCATCTAGGGGTGGCAACTACAACAGTATATCATATCTCAATATATGTTTCGACATACTAAACCATAATTATTGAAATTAGGGCTAAAAGTCCGTGCATACACGGACTTTGGATCGTTGTTCACATAATCAAAAAGGGATTGAACCTTGCGACCCATATCGCGGTTTCAATCCCTTTTTTGAAATATTTAAAATACCAATTGCCTCCGAGCGATGCTCACACAGAACACTTACATAGATAAACGCACTATCGAAGGACTTACTGTTGGTACTTATATATTATCACATTTTGTCTCATAAAACAATGAGTCTGCGTTAAATTCATAAATTTTTTTGAGACATTTCCAAAACGCAATTACTCTTTTGTCTGCTCTCTTCTGCTCCGTCCATGTCCAAACGCCAGATAGCCTATGAAAAGAACAAACAATGCTGCAACTCCCATCCAGATACACAGCAGTTTTGGTCCCTTCGGGGCAAATGTATCGTAGTATCCCTTGAAATAGATTACCACAATTATAAGCGGCAGCACGTATGACATGTATTTTCTTAGGTACTGCGGAAACGGCTTACCGATACCAGTGTCTGCCTCAGCGACAAAGTTTTCAAATCCCCATCCATTCTTTCTTGTACAGAACAGGACAAAAAGTAATGATCCGAGTGGGAGGATATTTCCCGATACGAGAAAATCTTCCAGATCCATGATATTTGTACCCGCTCCCATCGGAGTGATTCCTGAGAGCACATTGAATCCAAGCACAGCCGGCAGGGAGAGCACTGATATCCCGATCAGATTTATAATAAGTGACTTCTTTCTCTTCCATCCAAACATATCTATACTTATCGATATGATATTCTCAAACACCGCGATAACCGTGGAAAGCGCCGCAAATGACATGAATATGAAGAACAGAATTCCCCACACTCTTCCTCCCGGCATGTGGTTGAACACATTCGGCAGGGTCATAAACAGAAGTGATGGTCCCTTGTCCGGGCTGATCCCGTACGCAAAGCATGCTGGCAATATGATGACTCCGGCCATGAGTGCCACAAATGTATCAAGGTACATAACACTCTTCGCCTCGCCAGACAATTTTCTCTCCTTGCCTATATAACTTCCAAATATCTCCATGGATCCCATACCTACACTGAGTGTAAAGAATGCCTGGGTCATGGCGTCAAATAATACATTGCCCCAGCCTCTGGCATTTGCACGCTCGATACTTGGAACAAGATAGAACTTAAGTCCTTCTTCGTTGCCCGAGAGCATGAGCGAATTCACTGCCATGACTATCATCAGAACTATAAGTGCAAACATCATGATCTTTGTCACCCTCTCCACTCCGTTCTGAAGTCCCAGTGAACATATACCTATACAACACACGATGACCGCAAGTGTGATTGCGACCATAAGTCCCGGTGATGCAAGCATCCCTGTAAATTTGTCTTCTATTGCTTCTACTGACCCACCATGAAGCTGTCCTGATCCCATGACGTACACATAGTATACCATCCAGCCCGCTACCATAGTATAAAACATCATCAGCAGATAGTTGCCGGCATAGGCATACCAGCTGAATTTATGCCAGTTGCCGCCCTTCGGCGCAAGCTCCTTAAGCGCTGAACCAACGCTCTTGCCACTCCCTCTGCCTATCGCAAACTCACAGGTAAGGATAGGATATCCCAGAAGCAGCAGACACATCAGATATATCACGATAAATATCGCTCCGCCATTCTGCCCGCATATATACGGGAACTTCCATACATTTCCAAGGCCAATAGCACATCCCGCCGACACGAGGATGAACCCAAGTCTGGAGGCGAACTTTTCTCTGTCGCCGTTGTTACTTTCTTTACTCATACAATCTTCTTTTGCAGATGTCTGTAAAAATGGCACCTGCCTCCTTCTATTATATATTATCAGGATTATCAGGCTGGCACTATGTGTCGATTTTCAAAACCTGATACGCCCTTTGTCTGTGTCAAACATCTACTTCAAGCCATTACATTATGTATTTTCCATCTCTGCTGACACATACCCTGTGATTGTAACATACATTACAGCATTTGTGTGTTTAAACTTTTACAGATTAAAGCAAATTTTATCCCATATTTGAACCAGATAAAATACAGGTATTTTTATGTTTGCTGCGCGTTTTCAACAAGTATATTTTCCTGCAAAATAAATCTATTAATTTACATATAAAGGATTACATTTTTCCATATTATATTTTATTATAATGAGTAGAATGTTCTTAATACTAATAAGATCGTTCTCCGTATTTTGAGGCAGATTTCTGTGTGGGTTTGCAGTACCTTATACCTTAAACCACCAGCGCATAGCTGCAAGTGCGCTGCTCATATTATGGAGGAACGAATAGTAACGCATGCGCCGCGCGAAGTGCATTTATATGCGCATGCTGCATTTTTATAAGGAGGACATTTATTATGGCTACATGGCTTAAAGATGCAATTTTTTATGAAATATACCCACAGAGTTTCTACGATACCAACGGCGACGGTATCGGTGATTTTAACGGAATCACTGCAAAGCTTGACTATATCAAGTCTCTTGGATGCAACGCTATCTGGATGAATCCTTGCTTTGATTCACCATTTTCCGATGCAGGCTACGATGTAAGGGATTACAAGAAGGTTGCCGAAAGATACGGAACAATGGAGGACATAGAGAACCTCTTCGCTGAGGCTCACAAGAGGGACATGCACATTCTCCTCGACCTGGTTCCAGGCCACACATCTGAGGAGCATGCATGGTTTACCGAGAGCAAAAAAGCTGAGCAAAATGAATACTCAGATAGATATATGTGGACTGACGGATGGCTCTGTGGCGGTGCAGGTCTCAACTACATCGCAGGAGAATCACCAAGAAACGGTGCCTACATCGTCAACTTCTTCAAGTGCCAGCCGGCTCTCAACTATGGGGTGCTTAATCCAACTGAGAGATGGCACAAGAGCATGTACGATCCTGCATGTATCGCAACCAGAGAGGCTATGAAGGACGTATGCCGCTTCTGGCTCGACAAGGGCTGTGACGGCTTCCGTGTAGATATGGCAGATTCACTTGTAAAGCATGATGATGCGAACAAGAGCGGAACAGTTGCCGTATGGCAGGACATTCTCGGCGATATACACGCTGAGTACCCTGAGTCAGCATTTGTATCTGAGTGGGGAAAGGCTGAACAGTCAATCAAGGCCGGCTTCGACATGGACTTCTATCTCGACTGGATGGGCAACGGATATAACTCTCTGGTAAGAGATTACGAAGCTCACCTGAATGCATTTGCATCTCTTCCAGAGTCACTTGACGACAGCACGGAGAACAACAGCTTCTTCAAGGCTGACAGCAAAGGAACCTGCGACCACTTCATTGATGAATACATGGGAAGATACGAGCAGATAAAGGACAAGGGTGCTATAGCCCTCATCACAGGAAATCACGACACTACACGTATCAGCTACGGACTCTCGGAGGATGAGTTAAAGATTACCTACGCATTCTTACTGACAATGCCTGGCAATCCATTCATCTACTATGGCGATGAGATCGCCATGAGCTTCAGAAGCATGGCAAGCAAGGAGGGCGGATTTACAAGAACCGGCTCAAGAACTCCTATGCAGTGGACAAGCGGTGACAACATGGGCTTCTCATCAGCGCCTGCCGACAAGCTCTATCTGCCGGTTGATCCTGCAGAAAATGCCGCAAATGTTGAGGCTTCCGAGGCAGATCAGAACTCACTGCTCAATACAGTGAAGGCCCTCACTTCTCTCAGACGTTCACAGGCCGATCTGCTGGACAAGAGTAACCTTGAGATCATCAGCAGAAAGCCACTTGTATATAAGAGAGGGAATCTACTCCTTGCAGTGAACCCTAAGAATACAGACACCCAGTCAAGGAAGCTTGCTGAGCTGACAGGTGACGCAAAGGTTATCTATTCTATAGCAATAAACGGCACACAGCCAGGTATCGCTGACGGAGTTATCACTCTTCCGGCACAGAGCTTTGTTGTGATAAGCTGCTAATTTGGAGCAATATATAACAACTCAATAACCATATAAAAAGGTCATTACATAATATGGCAATCATCCATACGGATTTCATTCCAAATGTGGATTGCACATATTATGCGATGGCCTCTTTTTATCTTCTTCCCTGTGGTCATCTCCCCAAACTTGTGGTAATATTTAATGGATTATATGCTCATGTGCCACGACAGAATAAGTGCACATGACATACAGGATTATAAAGGAGAACAAGATTATGAACATGCAGGAAGCTACAAGCATCATGAAGGCTGACAGCTACAAAATGGCTGCACTTTCAGAAGATACAAGAAACAATATACTAGTACATGTAAAGGACGCACTCATCGCACATAAGGATGAGATATTTGCGGCAAATGCAAAGGACATGGCTGCTGCCGAGGAGAACGGGATCGCAGCATCAGTCAAGAAGAGACTGAAGTTCGACGAGCACAAGCTCGCTGACGTGACAAATGGAATCGATGAGCTCATAAAGCTCCCTGACCCGGTTGGACAGATCCAGCTCAAGAGAGAGCTTGACGAGGGGCTGGTCCTTCAGAGAGTCTCCTGCCCTATAGGTGTCATCGGAATCATATTCGAGGCAAGACCGGATGCGCTGGTCCAGATATCATCATTGTGCATCAAGAGCGGCAACTGCGCAGTACTCAAGGGTGGCAAGGAAACTGCCAACACCAACAAGGCTCTCTTCGATGTGATCTACAGCACAGCCGTTGCAAACGGAGCACCAGAGGGCTGCATGCTCCAGGCAAGCCAGCACAACGAGATCGATGAGCTTCTGTCATGCAACAAGTCCGTTGACCTGCTCATACCTAGAGGCTCAAATGCATTTGTGCAGTATATAATGAACAACACCAAGATTCCTGTCATGGGACACGCAGACGGAATCTGCCACACATACATAGACAAGGATGCAGATATAGAGAAGGCTATCCCTATCATCATAGACGCCAAGACACAGTACACCGCTGCCTGCAACGCAACGGAGACACTTCTCATCCACAGGGATGTGGCAAATGAAATGCTTCCAGTCATGGCTAAAGCTCTCAGGGAGAATGGTGTAAAGCTACGCGGAACCGCAGAGGCAGCGGAGATCATCAAACGGGCATACACAGCTGACGGTCAGGCCAATGGTTCACATACGAATGCCGCAACTGACAGCCAGAACGTTTTTGAGATCATGGGAGACGACGATTTCAATACCGAGTATCTTGACCTGGTGCTCTCAGTCAAGATCGTGAACGATGTGCAGGAGGCGATCTCACACATCAACCACTTTGGTTCACATCACACTGACTGTATCGTGACTGAGAATAACGAGACCGCCGCCCTCTTCATGCAGCTTGTCGATTCGGCCGGAGTATACCAGAACTGCTCCACAAGATTTGCCGATGGATTCAGATACGGATTTGGCGCAGAGGTCGGAATCAGCACAAGCAAGATCCATGCAAGAGGCCCTGTAGGACTTGAGGGACTTGTAACCTACAAATACAAGCTTTACGGACATGGACAGATAGTTGATGACTACGCAACCGGAAAGAAGCAGTTCCATTTCAAAGACCTGTAGAATAATAAACGATCATCAGCGGGGACTCTCTCATGTACATCAGTCCTCGCTGATGCATTTACTATATAAATAGGAATTACATAAAAATGAAAACAATACTGAAAATATTCAAAAACGACCTGATCGGTATCAAAAAAAGTATACTCACAATAGTTCTCGCCGTTGGACTGTGCATACTGCCTGCGCTGTATGCATGGTTCAACATATTTGCAAACTGGGATCCATATGCCAATACCGGCAATATCAATATCGCCGTCGTCAACCTGGACAAGGGCTACACAGATGCGGACGGCAACGAGATGAACATGGGCCAGTCAGTGGTCGATAAGCTGAAAAGCCAGACCAGTATCGGCTGGGGATTTCCGGGATCTGAAA
>ENA-OPYE01000101-OPYE01000101.1-human-gut-metagenome-genome-assembly--contig:-NODE-101-length-70697-cov-10.023117_pt1 | contig 70697 bp, 75 predicted proteins | sample MGYA00241063_ERZ501442 | MGnify/ENA primary metagenome ERZ501442 (study PRJEB25962, sample SAMEA1967055) | human gut metagenome | biome: human gut; feature: human-associated habitat; material: faeces... | reverse complement strand
AGGTCTGTTCCTCGGTCTCTGCGGAGGTCTGTTCCTCGGTCTCTGCGGAGGTCTGTTCCTCGGTCTCTGCGGAGGTCTGTTCCTCGGTCTCCGGGAAAATCAGTCCAACTATTTTCATACTCACTCACCTCAAGCCTTGTGATGCAGGTAAATACCGGCGACCTTGTTATCGTATGCATCGGCGATGCCGACATTGCGATAACCGTACATCCATGCGTCCGCCGTCTGATTCTGTTCGGGTGAAATTATCTTCGGGGCGACATGCTTCTGGAACTGAATGACTGCCGGCTTGTGAACAATCATAAAGTTGATGTCTTTTGCGGAAGTCGCCTTGTCGTAGCCACCTGCGGTCTCGTCCGTGGTTGTCGTGTTCGGGCTCTCTCCGGTCGTGATAATCTTGCCGGACTTCTGGTTGATTGCGGTATAAAACCTTGTCTGCGGGACATCGACGATTTTAACGAATCTTTCAAATACCTCGCGGCTCTTGGTAGTGTCCATATCCTGCACAAGACCATGCAGCGTGGGCGTGATGTAAAGATATCTCTGATCGGTCGGAACCTCATCCTCGTCCATCTTTGTTATAGCCGCTCGAAGCGCTGCAATTACGGCGGCGCCATCAGAAAGCGACGCGCCCGCCGAAACTTTGGATATGCCAGTAATGCCGGAATATGTTGCAAAACGGAATGCATCAAGTTCCGGAACAACCTTTGTTCGGATGAATTCTCCTGCGAGTCTGCCAAACGCGATATAAGCACTCTCCTGATTATCAAGCGCATCGACAGTGAAAAGCCTACCTCTGTCAAAATTGCATTTGACCGTCTCATTTGTCAGCGTTACATCGCCGGCAACATATCCGCCGTTACGCGAATAATCGCCAAGCCCGCTCATGCTGAGTTTGGGGATTATAAGTTCATTCGCATTTGCGCCCTGCCTGACGAGCTCAGAAGCACCATCAAGATCCGAGGTAAGAGATGCGAGCTTATAAGCCTCGTCAAGCATTTTCACAAACTGTTTGACAAGTGTAATACTGTTTGCCATTTAAAAAGTCCTCCTTATTCGACTTTCAGCCCCATTGCGGATCTTATTGCCGCTTCCTGGGAGCTGTATTTTGTTGACAGGGAGCTTCCCCCTGTGCCTGCCGCATATGGCGGAGGCGTTTCTTCGTCCTCAAAAAGATAGCCGCTTTTCTCTTTGAGTTCTTCAAGCGCAGTCTTTATATCTGCCGCCTGATTTTTACTTGCCTTGAGCGCGTCGATGTCAAGCATTGCTTTAACAGCTTTTGCTTCTCGGCCTTTCATGCTGGCTATAGCACCATCGAGAATGTTACCGAACTCGAGATCCGCAAGCTGCTGCTCATAATTGGTTTTCTGAGTGTTCAGCTCGTTTGTCAGCGTGCTAATCTTTCCCTTCAGCTCGCCAACATCTACGTCCTTAAGGTCCTTCAGCGCATTTTGTGCGGCTTCGAGCTGCGTCTTATACCCATCACGCGCCGATACCACTTTACTGTGTTCAGCGACGGTTTTATAATTTTCCGCAAACTCTTTTTCAAAATCCGCTTTTCTTTCCTCGTCAACGGTAATTCCGTATTTTTCGAGGATGGTGTGAATGTTTTCCATAAAAAATCCTCCTAACATGGCTTATATACCGCTCTGTCTGCGGTAAGAATTAAGCCGCATAAACCTGCGGCGGGGTGATATAAAAACAGCGTCTTGCAGTTGACTGCAAAACGCTGTAATTATTAAATTATAGGCATGGTGACACCGCCTCGCTTTCGCTTGTCGGTCAATAAAATATTATGCCTTCCTTCTGTGATATTTCATATATTTCTTTCCAGTACTCATATGACTCTACTGCTTCCGGTGGTGCTTTGTCCGTAAGGTGAGGAAAATCATTTTCATCAAAGTAATACCATTCAGGATTTCTTTGAAAAAATGTCATTTTTTCTACATGTTCCGACATTATTGTATTAATCCTACCTTTCTTAAAAATTTTTCGCAAAACCTTCTTGGTTTCTTACTATTATACCATTCAGAACAAGCTTCTGCAACTACCTCTTGATAGGCCGGGTTGGTAACGGTTGTAGCATAATGTGAAAGTTCTTTTTCAAGTGCCAAGTTCAGTCTCTGTACGCTCATATGCTCGGAATAGCCACATTCAAATAGCACTTCCCCAATATCCTTTTTATAGTTTTTTGCACCTCCCGCCATTGCAATCGCATGTCCAAACTCATGGTAAAACAAACCGTTTGCATCGGTGCCTTCGGGAAAATGACCTCTTTTAACATCGTCGCTGTAGTCAGACATCAACGCATCCCAATTACCAAATTTGTTTTTGTTAAAATGTATCTCACGTTTATCAGGTAAGAAATACCCGTAAACATCTCTATTTTTTATTCGACTCAACACAACTTTCATTCCATTTGTTTCTTCTGGATATATTTCTGCCATTCTCATACTCACCGCACTTATCTTTTCCAGAACTCGAGTATCGCCGGTAAAATTATCCACTCCTGACACCTCAAAACCTGCAGCGTGCATCTGTGCTTTGTATAGCTCTATTTTTGCAATCTGATCTCCACCTATTGATGAGGCTTTAGTCCCCTGCTTATAACTAAATCCGGAAGTGTGCAGACGATCCGTTTGCATTCGCAGCCCCGCCGCTTTTGAAAATCGGTCATATTCCTGATTAAGCCGAGTATATTTGATGCGTGAAACTTTGAGTTTATCTTCGTCGCCCGCTCCCTCGAGCACAGATATTTTTCGTTTACATTTTCGTATGGCAGTTTCAAGGCGTCTTTGCATTTGCGTAGCTTCATACATCGTATAATGCTTACCTTGATATGTTATACCATCGACATTTGACTTCTTAAAGGCTTCAAGCTCGGCATCCGTGTATGTAGGTTTTGTAACGCCATAAAATATCGGAAAAGCCGCATGACCGCAATTTAGTGTTCCAATGCGGCGAACAAGGCTATCATTGAGTTCTCGATACTCTTCGTCTCGGTATTGCTTTCCTTGTATTGGTTCATGGTCCGGCGCACTCGCCGCGTGAGCAGATATTTCCCATCCGTCCGCGCCATATCGTTCATGGTTTGATTCGCTTATTTTTTCTTGCATAAGACCGAGACCGCCCATGATGTTACGCCGAACGGCCGTTTCTATTGACGCGTGCTTTCCGCTTTCATAGTCTATTGTGACAAGTCCTTTATCATACAAATTCTTGCATGCGCCTCTGACCGCAGTTTTGTAGTCTGTCGCGCCGGAAGAAACGAGTAAGAAGACATAATCGCAGCAGGAATTATATGCGTTATATAGCGGCAATGCGTTCCCGTATGGGTCTATCATTCCGATAGTCTGCGTAAGATTTGAAAAATTGTCTTTTGCAAGCTCAGCCGCAGTGACCACAAGTTGACGCAGGCTTAAATTCTTCTCGAACGGCACTGCCTCTGTGGTCGGAAGCTTCGACAGGTCAAAATCATAGCCCTCCCTTGCCGACTCCCGAAACAAAGTATCTATCTCAGACTCGGTCGCCTTATACATTTTTGCAAGTTCTTTTTTTATCTCACGCCGGCTCATCCCGAGTTGTTGTGTTTTCCAAATCTGATAGCCCGCTGTCGATGTGATTTTTCCCGCTTCGGCAATTCTTCTCGCAATATCGCGCAAAAGAAACTGAATAATTGGATCCATTATTCGACCGGAGATCACACTCAGTTGGTCTATTTTCGCTGGCAACAGCATTTATTCTTCCCTCGTCATGCTTTCGATTTCCGGCATATATTGCCTGCGTATTTCCTCTATATCATGTTCGGTCTCATGAGGTAATTCAAAATACCACGCGACAGCAATCTCCGGCTTTATAAGCCCCATTTGCACCATACTGCAGTATTCGTTCCATGTCTTATCACGATTGTACAATACGCCATCACCAAAATCGATGATAACATCTTCATCATTTACCTTTGCAGCTCCAGGCATTTTATATATTCTCGCAAGCTCAGAACACAATTGAACCGCATCACGAACCGCCCGCTCCCAGACTTCCTGCAGATCTGTTATAGTTAGGTTATAGTCGCCGTCCGAAGAGGTTATTTCTGTCGCCGTTCTCTCGGCCATTTCAACATCAGACAGTATTCCGCGTTTGAAGCCGATAAGGCTCTCTATGTTTCGCAAATACTCTGTTTTTCTTGCAAGATAACTGCTCTCTCGGAGCTGCGGCGAGAATGTAGTTATTTTCTGCTCGTCGGGATCTTCGGCAAGACTTGTAAAAACATCATCTTCCAACCGTCTCACCCCGTTCGACCGACGGCGCATAAGGTCCTCCGGAACCATTATTCTAAGTCGACCAAGCTCAAACTCTTGGTCGAGAAGCTTTTCATTTCTGTTTATTCTCTGTATCAGCTTCGCGGCGGGTGCATATATAGCGACACTATCTGCAGATCCGTCAACGGTATTAAGCAACGGGGTTTTCAAATGAATCAGACCGAGTCCGCTCAGCGGCAATGCTATCACGGGCTGTAAATTTTCATACTTCTCAAGCGCATTTACCGGAATTTCTGTTCCAAGCATCTCCGGCGTCTCAGACTCATAAAGTTTTGATTCTATTATCAACATCTTTCCGGCGGTTCGCCGCTCAAGCAGAGTATAATATTTTCCTTTGGCAATTGTTATTTCAGCGGTTCCCACGCTTGTAAGTTCCTCGTTTTCATTTCGTGCGAGCGGCACAAAGCAATCCCGTCTAATTGGGACAAAAGTAAAGCCATCAGCAGTAGGTACCGGTTTTATGAGGCACTCCCCGGAAATAAGCATTTGTTGAAACGCCTTTTTATGAATAACATCCGTTCCTCGCAGAATGCAATTAGCAAACTCGTTTTTGCTTGATGCCTGATATTCCGAAAATGCGGTCTTTGTCAGTTTTTTAACGATCAGCACTGGCAGGCGCTGGCAATCATCCAGCTGCTTTTTGTCGTTTTCAAAATACATTTCAAGCCAAAGCTCTATAGCGTTTCTCATTTCATCGCTCGTGATGTCCTTCACACCGAAAGCATCCTCAAAGCTGTATATTTTATTTCGATTCATTAATGCCGATATAATACTCATCTGTCAACCCCCGCAGCATTTATGACTATCTTCTTGCCCGCTCGCACACCCCTCTCAAGGCCGTCAATATATGCCCGGAGTTCCCTGTTTTCCTGTTCAAGTGCGACAATTTTTTTTTGCATTCGCCCGCTCTCCTCAATCATATTTTCGCGTGCATATGCAGGCAGATATTTCTTACAAATCCACTTCTTAATCCTGGTCATATTGATCCTCTCTGTATCCCATCCACCGCAGTTCCCGGCGGAGTATCGTATAGCAAAAATAACGCATATCATCCATTGCATGGTCATATTCTTTTACAACCTTGTCAACGGTTGACTTTTCGTCCCATCGGTATAGGCCGAATTCCCTAAGAATATCTTCGCAACTTGAATTTATTTTTACAGCTCCGCTTTTTATCATTTCCGAGGTCACGCGGATTCCGTCGATAACATCATTTCGTGCTTTTCTGACCGAAAACTTACCGTGCTTGCGTATACACGCTATAAAGCTCGCTGCCGACGGGTCAACGACTATTTTCTCAATCTCATACCCGTTTGCCAGCTGCTCAATTTCAATATAATATTCCTCATCTGTCTTTTGCTTGCTCTTCTTTCTGCCGTCATAATAAAATTCCTTTATACGCGTCGCAGTTTTGCCGTGCAGGCACCAAAGGCCCGCAGAAAAGGGATTTTGTGTGCCATAGTCAATGGAAATAAAATACCGTCCTTTTTTAGGGACGGTATCATCAATTAAAGTCTTTACATCGACATCATACACTATGCCGTCGGCGGCAACCCATTGCCCCAAAATAAAGCGATTGTAGAAAACGCCTGTGTACATGCTCTTGTAGCGGTCAATAATTTCGGGCAATAGCGACGGGTTGTCCGTCAACTCAAAATGCAAATGATAGATTCGATGCTTTTCTGCCTTGCAAACCCATTCTTCATAGAACCAGTGCATTGGACTGTCAGGATTGCAGTTAAACCAAAATTTTGACCCAGCGACGGAACATCTTGCCAGTGCCTGCTCCACAAATGATCGCGGCATCAAGGCAACCTCATCGAGCAAAACTCCGCTGAGTGTCATGCCCTGAATCAGTGCCGCCGAGCTTTCATCCTTTCCGCCGAACACATAATAATAATTAACTCGCCTTTCTCCGTTTGTTTCTCGCGTAATCGTCAAGAGTTTGACCGATCTCGTGTATTTTAGATCATAATATGCTTTAACATCCGTCATGCCGAGCAACGGCATTATTATATTTCTCTCTGCCGACTGGACAGTTTTTCCGCAAATGGCAAAAGTATTTTCGCTGAAAAATCTCATTGACCAGTATACGAATGACGCAATCATACAAATTGTTTTTCCGGAGCGAATAGCCCCATCACATATAATACCGTCATATTTATCATTATCGCGATGACACCAGCGAAATATTTCTTTTTGCTTTGGCGACAATGTTGTTATTTTCATTTGTTGTCACTCTCCAGTGCTTCGTAAAGCTTTGACAAATCCCCTTGCTTTGCTGGCGTCGCCGCCTGTTTATTAGTTGCAAAACCCGCTCTGTCAAGAATATCTTTTGCCGCGGCAATCACGTCTCGATCATCAGCATACTTTTTCGTCAAAATACCGCCAAGTGCTTCTGCCGCATCGACGGCATGAAACAAAAACGCTTTTCGTAAATCTTCAGCAATCTTCTCTTCGCAAGAGTTTATATATGACTGGACATCTTCGCGTGCTAACAATTTGCTGGCCGTAACCGCTGCCGAACGCTCTTTGTAGCCTGCCGCAATGGCGGCATCTTTGCCCGCTCCACGTTTGCAATGCCTCTTTATGTATTCGTCTGCAAAAAGCCGCATGCGATCATTCACGCCACCACCTCCCGAAAAAGCTAACTTTGCACTTTGCCTTTATTCTGTCGCGCGCGTGAGTTGATTAGCTTTTTTTAGCTTTTTAGACTATCCTTTTCAGACTATTTTTCAATGTGGAGAAAAACGAGTTATAAAAATCGAACAGTTCCGCTGATTTCTCCAAGCGGAACTGCTCAACTTTTGGATTTTCGTTAAGATTTGAGGACGATTCGATAACAAACTTTCCGGCATCGGTATCGAAAAGCATCACCTTGGAATGGTTGTTGTGCATGCTCACGGTCCAACCGTTTGTTTGGAATATGTAGGTTATCTGTTCGAGATATCCATAACCGCGATTATGCCAATTGTCTTTCATCGCACCGCCGACGAGCAAATCAACTTTGTCTAATCTGCCGTCGTTGTGCAGACCGTCAAGCATTTGCGCCTGCCGAACACCGACGCGCAGCGTTGACGCAAACAGACTCTTTATGCGCGTCTGACCGGCAATCCAAACGATAAAGGCAATCGAGCTGAACCCGCCGGATGTAATATACACAAAGCTTTCGCCTTCCGGAAGCTTTGGAGTCAGGTCTTCTATTATCGCGTTTTCACGCATAATGTTAAAACTCTGCCGCTTTTTGGGCTGAGTAAATACTTTGTGCTCCATTTTTTCACCATGAAAAAAGCAGCCTTTTAGGCTGCTCGTGTTATTTTTCTCTGTCGCCGAACTCATATCCTACTCTGCTCTTGGCAACAAGCAGCCACGTCGGATATGCGGCTTGAATCTCGCGCACATGCATGCGGTATGTCGGCGCGAAAAGAACATCTGCCATGTCTTTTGACGCTTCCGTTCTAAACGCTTCTGAAAATTTCGTGCTGAGACCTACCGTTCGAATTTTTTTGATAATCGAAGTATCCCGATCAATGAGCATGATCGTGAGGTTATAACCCTCGCCCTCTTCCGGCTTTGGAAGATTTGTCAATTTGCTAAGTTGAATAGCATACGGCATTTCCGCCCAGGCAAGCGTTCCGAGCTTGCAGAACAGAAAAAGTATATCGTCTATTCTTGCCAAGCGAATTTCACCGGGAGCACCGGGCTCGAAAGCCCGCATTTCTTCTTCGGTCGGTGAGCTGTAGTAATAAAAAATATTAAGTCCCGCTTCATCGACCTCAAACACAGTACAATCTTCGTTATATCCGTCAAGGATGTGTGTTTCCTCTCCGACCTTAAAAACATTCATTTCGTGATTCTCCCTCGTCTTTTTTTCGAGTATATCACAAAATCAAAGTTCTTTCAAGTTTTCACTGTCCAACAAAACGGACTGTAAAAGCGCACCTCTCGGCTCACAGAGAGGTGCGTCAAATGAAGGTGTTGGCGGCGCGCGGAGTCAAACCGCGCCTCCGGGGGATGGGAGCCCCGGAGATAACCGTATGCTGCCATATGTGCCGCCCGAGCTGCGTCTTGTCATCAGCCATCGTTTTACCGTCCGCAAACTTGTGCGCCCGATTCGTCCCGGAACGCCCGATGCTTAACTTCTCGCGCTTCCTCGCCCTCTTGGCGGCAGAAACTAAATGCATGAGAGTTTTGAACCTATGATGCTTTGAGTCGAACAAAACACCTTGAGGAATCGGACCTCGCCTACTCTCTGGACAGCCGCTGCCCATGTGCTTTTGTATAAAAGCCCTGCTATTAAAACCCGCCGCAGGGCAAGGCGGGAAGAAAGGAGAAAAGAATTATGTGGAACTCTGTTTCAGCCGTTCGGCGATCCGGTTTTGAGCGACGCGATAATATCGCTCATCTTTCTCAAACCCGGTGTAATGCCGTCCGGTGTTGATGCAGGCGATAGCGGTTGTCCCGCTCCCCATGCAATTGTCAAGCACAGTGTCGCCTGCGTTAGTGTATGTGCGGATGAGATATTCAAACAGCGCGGCCGGCTTTTGCGTCGGGTGCAAGCCCCGCTCGCAGTTGATTTGTAGCAGATTCCGAGGATATCCGGTCACATATCGCAGCGAATCTTTGCCGAGGGTGCTGTCTTTGTAAATGCCATCCGTTTCGCGCTTGCCTTTTACGGCTATAGGCCTCTCAAGGTGCTTGATGCCTTGCGGATTGTATGTCGGCGCTTTTTTGTAAAAAACACAAACATCCTCGATGCAGCGCATCGGCTGATATTTTGCAAAGGTAAACCCGGTCGGCATGTTCTTCTGCCAGTACCAGCAATAGCGGAAAAATCGGCGACAGCTGTTAATGACGTCGGTTGTAAACGGCTGTGCGGCCGTAAGCACCACAGCACCGCTGTCTTTTAGTATCCGCCAATACTGCGACCACAAAAGGCCAAAGTCCAGCGCGTTATCCCACGCGCAGTCCGTCATGCCGTATGGCAGATCGCAAAGAATCATGTCAATGCTGTTGTCAGGATAGATTTTCATCCCGGCGAGACCGTCGCCGAGAAATATCTTGTCTAAGTACTCCAAGTTACACTTCCTCCAGTGATTCAAAAAATCCGGAATTCCGCGCTTTTCGCTTATCAGAGTACTCTATACTACCCATTATAGGCTCAAGTTGGTCCCCTTTGTGCACTCTTTTATTTTTGCTCGCGGTCGAGGATGCAAAAAAATTTGTGGCGGAGATTATAAAACTGCCTGCGCCCGCTCGGCACCGGCATATATTCATACGGCGTCCCCTGTGTGACGTTCTTGAGCAACGGTGTTATCAGTCCGACATCAGAGCCGCAGGCAAGCTTCACGCACCGCTCAATTAGCGCGACATCTTTCTTTTCCCGCTCCCGGCTTTCTGCCCTTTTTGCCGTCGGATCAGAGCAGCCCGAAGCGGACGGCATCCCGGATGGAGCCGCCGCCGATAAAGCATATGTATCTTTTGCCCGCTCCTTTTTTCGTGGATACTGCAGGCAGAAATATTTCAGCTCCCGATACCGCTCGCGGGGAATATCATATTTTTTCGGCAAATCCTTATCTCTCGGCATTATCCGTTACCTCCTAATAGCTCTGGGTTATCATAGATATTGCCGACAACCTCAAACTCTTCCGAATCATAGTAAAATGCTGTAAATTTCATGCCCGCTCGCCCTATAAAACTTGCGAGACCGTTATCATAATCAATTTGATAAATGCACATTTTGCCGAACCAAAATCTCTTTACTATATCGCCCTCAAAAATCTTTGTGCCGTTTTTATCTTTAAGACCTGTGTACTGCCCTATCGTTTCAGGTATTACCGTCCTTTTGCTATCATTGGTGCAAATCTGCCAGTCGCCGTCATAACAGCGAATAGGCACACCGAAATACCACATACCACCATTATATTTTTTATCGCCTTTGCCACGAAAAAGTATCTCACGCATTGTTATCACCTCCGTCCATTTTTGCACCGCAGTTAGAACAAAACGGTGTTCTAATATATTTTCTTGTTTCTTCATATCCTGTAGAGCACAAGTTTTCTTCACAATCATATTCAAGTGTTTCTTTAACGGTGCTTGTATATTGTGCTTCCGCTCCGCAGCACGAACACACGCAAGGAATATCGCAATAGCCATCCTCAATCCATTTGCCGCGTTTAATTTTTTGTACATCAGCGCTAGCAATAAAATCTAGACAACCAAGCTTTTCAATATTGTTGCAGATTTCCCACATGTGACAAACTTCATTGTGTATGCAGTCTTTACAAGTCATCATTCGTACCTCCGTCCATTTTTTGCGCTCGACTGCAAAAATCTTTTTCAGTAACATACCCGCCGAACTCGTTGCAAAAATGATAGTTGTTAGATTTCATAAGTTCATAATTTTTGCAATCCTTACATCTGACAACTTCTGAAACATCTACGGAAGGAGCTTCTTTTAAATTTTTAACAGCGGCATTCCAGCCGTCCGCATAACCCTTGTTTTCAAAAATATCTCGGTTACACAAGCCTATCCCGAGTGCAGCACGATCAATATAATCGCTCATTTTGTTTTCCTCCTCTTCGTCGTGAAACTTGACACATTTACAAGGCTTTAAAAAGCTGACATCCGTCAGCAGTTTTTCCTTTTTCTCGGTCGATTCGGCGGCTCGTCCTCGGGCTCTTTTATGTATTTAAAGCACATATATCCGAATCTGTTTTGTATGCACTCCACAAGGCGATAGCCTTTCGGGGCGATTGGCGGGCTGTCGGGGCTGTAGCTCCGGAGCGCGACCTTTGCGTCCTCGCTGTCAGGCTGCCGCATGTTGCGGGTTGATAAATATCTATGTTTAGTGCCCTGCTCGGGCGTCCAATGGTCGAATAAGTAATTGGCAAGACCTGTGTAATCGCAACCGTGGTCTATACCGTTATAATAGTTGTGTCGGCGCAGGTGCTCTATCTGCACGATATCGCCATAGATCCACTGCGCTTTGATGATCTCTTCCGGCACGCCGTCGGAGACCATGTGGAAATGTATTCTTTTTGTGTTTCTGCCGCGTCCCATATAAAGGTTGATTTTCGCTTCCGGGCACGCGTATTGTAGTCTGCGTTTATATAATGTACGCAACCGGCGCGCCTCGCCCCAGTCGTGCACTTCGTGGTCATTGTCAAATGTAAGAGTCGAATATAGGGAAGTCGGCGAAAAGTTCTCGTTGAACACTCGCGCGTGCTTCCGCCTTGCGATCATCAGATTGTGGCGCTCGCGCTCCTCGTCCGTGCGGAGCACCGGCTTGTACTGCGCTTTTGCGACATTGGCGGTGCGGTCAGAAACCGTGTAGACTTCCTGCTCGCAAACCGCGCCGGAAAATATTCGTTTCTTGACTCGCACCGCTTTTCACATCCTCATTTCAAATTTTCGTATTTTACCGAACTCATCGACGAAAGCTCGTCGAGATATCCGACAATGTTCTCCGTCAGCACCCGCGTTGTGCTGATTGGGATAATCGCCATCACAAAGAATCCGGCTTTCGCCGCAAAGAACGCGCCGGACTCGGTCTGACGGTAGTACAGCTCAAACTCGTCCACATCAAGCGGCTCGAGATATTTTGACTCGACAAACTCTATTCCGGCCGAAGTCTTATACGGTATATAGTCGTAAGAGCCTATCCGCAGAGATATCGGCAGAGGATCGCAGCGCTCTTCTCCGTCAAATTCGTCTTTGACCATCTTCAAAAACGCTTCCGGCGGCTCGGCGGTGTACCGCTGCACGATTTTGTCCGCCTGTGTCGGTGTGATATCGAAAGATGTCATAAGCGAGTCGATTGAAAAAACCGGGCAGTCGTTAAGGTAATAGGCGGCGAGACCGTCGCCGAGCATCTGCGTTGTCATATCGTACAGCGAGATGTGCTTATTCGCCTTACACAGGCTTATGATTTTTTTGATTTTCATAAAAGGTTCCTTTCCGCTTTGCAAACTTGTTCCAAGCTTCGATTTCTTGTTCTTTGTTTGAGTGCATTTCGGCGAAAGAACTGCACACGCAAGCTCCCACTGCTCTTGATATTGGTAAAATAAAATATTCGCCGCAAGCATATCCGATTTCGGGCACTTCGCCGCATTGTGGACAAGGTTTTAAATCAAGCATCGCAACCACCTCCGTTGCAGGCGTATTCTTTCAGCGCGGCGGCGGCTTGCGCCATAACGCTCTCGATGCACGCGCTCGACACGACTTCGCCGTCGTTATGCGCCGGGCAGACCTGGCATGCGCCCTCTTTGCCGGATCCGCAAATCTCCGCCGCTTCGATAAGCTGTTCAAGCGTCAGGGTTTTCATGCTGGTCGACCTCCTTTGCAAGTCCGCATTTAAGCGGGCTGTTATAACAAGGATTTTTACAAGTGCCAATTTTCTGACACTGGAAACAGCAGTAATTCCCGCGACGGTGATCGCAGTTAAAATGTGTGCACATCAGGATTCCGGCTTTCTTTTTATTCATCGTCAGCTGCCTCCATTTCTTCATTCCAGCAAGTTTTACACGATTCCGAATCCGCTTCGGCTACAGCGGAGTACTGGCAACTCCCGCCGTAGCAGTTGGCGCGGCATATCCACGGCACACCTTCTTTATCCGGATTTGCTTTCGGAAACTTCTCAAAAAAGTCTTGCGCATAGGTTTTACGCGGGTTCTCTCTGCTCCATTTATTTAAAGTTTCAATCGCATATTCAATATCCTTTCGCGAAAGGGTTGAAACCGCTTTTTCACAAAACTCATACAAAGGACATCTATCGTCTATGCTAAGCTTGCAATCCCTGCGCGAGGCGCAGAGCCTATGCGTTTCAACAAAAAAATCTATCGTTTTACTGTAATCCATACTCAACCCTCCTGCAGCAGCGCTCCGAGCTTCTGCATCGCTGCGCGAAGCTTGGCGGCTGTGGTCTCGTCGTCCATCGACGCGATAATGTCGCGCATGACATTGATATATTTCTGTATGCTGTCAAAGTAGACGCTGAATTTTGCGACCTCCGGCGAGGCGGTGAGCTTCGCGTCCTTTTCGACCTTTTCGAGCCGTCCGGTCAGCTCGCTTTTTTCTTTTTCGGCGGTGTCGATAGCCGCCTTGTATTTCTTTTCAAGCTCTTCGGAAACTGACTTCTTTGCTTCATCGCGTGCCCGCTCCACGGCCTCGGCGATCGCTTTCTCCTTGTCCTTTTTCGCCTTTGCGCGCTCTTTTTCAATCGCGTCGACGGTGTACTGCTTTATCTCTTCGGCGGTCGGCTCGCGCATGACCGTCGCGGCGGGCTTTTCGGACGCTGCTTTCAGCTCCTCGCGCAGGCGGCGGACGGTGTCGGAAAGGTCTTCGTGCTCTTGGCTGCTTTTCGCGAGCTCGTCGCGCTCGGCGGTGATAAGCGTCAACTGCTCCTGCGCCTCGTGCAGCTTGCTGATGGTCTCTTTCAGTTCGCGGGTGGACATCTCCGCGACATCGTTGTTCTCCTCGACTTCCTTGCGCTCATACCACGGCAGAGCGGCGAGCATTCCGAGCTTCGAGATTCCGAGACTTGCATTCGACTGCAAATATTTCTCGCCGAGCGACTCGAGAGCTTGTATATATGTATAGGCTTGTCGCTGCTTGATACCGACATCCTGCTCGACATACTCCTCAAACGTCTCATGCCCGAGTAAAAGATATTTACGCTCGTCGCGCATCCTTTTAAGATTCTGACAAAAGTCCACCATAGCGGACGCGGCAAGGTTGCCTTTTGCGATTATCTCGTAGTGGAGATTTAACGCCTCGTTCTGTTCCTCGCTCAGGTTCCCGCTGAGTTCCATGCTCCTGATTACTTCGTTCATATGTTTCTCCTCTCTCACGCTGCCGCGTGACTCTTTTTCTTTTTATTTCTGATGTATTCACTCCATGCCTCGACAAAAGCCTCGACCTCCGGGGTCTTGCCGCAGTTGTGCAAGCCACGGCACTGGATGATGCTCTCGGTTTTCGGGTCATATTCCAAGGTGTAAAAAGGCTTGTCCGGCTCGTTTTTCTTTCTGATAAAAAAGATAACCGTCTGCCCGCTCAGGTGTTTTTTGGCATATGTCGCGACGCAGTGATGCAGAGCGCTTCCCTCGTCGATAAGCTCGGCGCGGCTTCGCGCCGGGCGAATCAACATGCCGCCGCTTTCAAAATCAAAGTCCCGTTCGAGCTTTTTGAGCCGCTTTCCAAACTCTTCCTGCATTCTGCGCGTCTCTTCGAGCTCCTTTTGCCGTCTTGCTTCCGCAAGGGCTTCGTTTGTGCGCTGGTGCGCCTGCGCGAGATCTGGCGGCAAGAGGATATCCTCGCGCTTGAGGTCAAGCTTGAGCTTTTCGCAATCACGCCAGTAGTCGCAAAGCGTGTAGATTGTCTCCTCCTGCTTATCGAGATACTTAACCGCTTTTTTAAAAGGCAAACGCTTCTCGACGTTTTCAATGCTCGTCGAGCCGTATGAGGCATATTTCCTCGCCTGCGCCGGAGTGATTCCGTACGCCTTCGCGATTTGCGCATATTTCACGCCCACGTCAGTCTTATCCTCAAGCTCGCGGAGCTCTTTTTTGTTAAGTCCGAGAGCAGCGGAGACCGTCTTTGCCCGTCTGTTGATTTTCGCTTGACTATATTGATGCAAGGCAAGGACCGAAAAGCCTTCTTTAACAAGTCTTTCAATGAGCTCCGGATTTTTTACAAATCGGTCAAGATAGCTGCACACTTCAACATATCTGCTGCCTGACATGACCGTCTCGATTTGCGCATATTTCAAATTTGTTTTTTTGAAAATCTCATCGGTAAATCCGTAATAATTTGTATAAATATAGTTTTGCTCCGATGTATAATACGGCTGACCCGCACTCGGCTCGGGTATGGTCGTCATCCTTTTCCAACCGCAGCCGCCATAATAATATGAATAAACTTTATTCCAGGCAACATCTACATCGGTGTTGTAGTAGATCCGGTATCTTTCAAAAAAATCGGTGCCGACGTCTCTAATTTTCTCGCTATAATCTCGGCGGACAAAGCCCGCTCGAACAAGCACGCCGCCGTCTCTCAACCTTTCGGAAAAAACGACATATTCCTCGTCGACCAATCTTCCCCGGCCTCGCCCCATGTCGCGGAACTGCACCGGACTCTTGCACGAAGGACAAAAGCCTATTTCCTTGTGATGATGTTTTATATTGATTATGTCCTGCTCGGTGTATGTTCTGCCGAGCTCAAGCACCACATCTTGGTGACAGTGCGTGCAATAGCCGTACCTTTTTCCTTTTTCTCGGTATGTAAAAAGATAGCGGCTGTATTTCAAGACAGACTCGTCAATCCACTTATCTACCTTTTTCGGCAGGCCGTAAATCGACTTGGCAAAAGCCATTTTTTTAGCGTGCAGATACTGTTCTTCGGTGATTTTCTTCGCTTTCTGTCCCATGTCGCCACCTCACAGCAGATCCGCAAGGTCAAGGCTGATAATGTTGTCGGTCTTCGGCTCTTCGGTGATTCCGTAATATTCGCGGATCCAAGAGTAGACCGTTTCATCTTCGACCATCGCGCAGCCGTTCTCGGCATGCTTTCTTGCTTTTCCTGTCACGGCTTTCACACAGTCCGCAAGGCTCTTTTTTTCGTCCGTGACCTTGCCCGCACTGATATCGTCGGTTATAAGCGCATCGATGATATACTGCGCTATGCGCTTCTGATTCGTGCCGCCCTTTTCGCCCTCGGCGTCGATTTTGGCTATTGCCTTTTTCATTAACTCTGTCATTTTTTCCATTTCTCCTTTAAATCGTGTTGATATCGAGTTAGCTCGCTGAAAATTGCATACTAATTTCAGATTGCCGCGCTGAAAATTAGCTCGCCGAAAATTGCATACTAATTTCAGACCGTCGCGCAGTAAATTAGCTCGCAAAAAATTGCGTCCTAATTTCCGGCAACACCTCTGTCAAGTTAGCTCGCCGAAAATTGCATACTAATTTCAGATTACAGCGCTGAAAATTAGCTCGCGAAAAATTGCGTCCTATTCTTCTTTAACTTCCGCCTTTTCGTTTCGTTCTGGCGTCTTTTTTTATATGTTCTTCGTGATAATATAAGCTTTCGGGCAATTCGTAAAAATCTTGACCGCCTGCCAGTGCGAGGTACAAATCGTTTAAGGCGTCCCGAGCCTCGGCGACTGTTTTGTATCGTGACAGCGTGACTGGCGGATTATCAACACCGTAGCTCAAAACAAGCAATGCCGCGTCTTCCTTTCGCGATATGCAGACCCGCTCCACAAAATCAAGATTTACAATCTGATCTTTAGCGCCGTTTAGGATATACATAAAGCTTCTCCTTAATATTCAAATATTCCGATATTTCTTCCTTCGCCCGCTCCCACCCGGAGCACCACACGGCGCGGAAACCCTGTCGCTCAAGCGCTTCAAGCCACCACTGCTGCTCGACCGTCGGCTTGTTTCGGCCGGCTTTCATTTCGATATATAAGCCGTGGTATTTTCCCCGGGCGACCGGCAGGCAGAGATCAGGCACGCCCTTTTTCATTCCCTGCCGTCGGAGCGCGGCGCCGTAAGCCACGCTGCGCTTGCCTTCGTTCGGGATGTGGTATAAAAGCCGCAGCTCCGGATGTGCGGCGGACTGGTATTCCGCCCACATAAAAAGCGCCTCCTGTTCCTCCGCTTCGCGGTTCTCTCGCTTGGTCTCGGCCGTTTGGTCGCTGGCCGTGCTGCCGTCATCCGTCGAGTAGACGGTCAGGCTGTCCAGTTCGCACCCGCAGACGCGGCAGAGCCTTGTTTTGTTGCCGTCGGCAAAGTTATATTCACGCCCGCATTTCGGGCATCTGTAAGATCGTATTTTCATATCGCGCCCCCGTTGACATTTTCCGGCGGCGGTGTTATACTATTGACGGTGTTTGGTGTTGTTTCAACATCCTTTGGGCGTCCTGTTACCGCAGGGCGTCCTTTTTCATATCTGTCAAGCCTCGGCAACACATTTTTCGCATATTCGTCAAGATAAGCCACGACAGCCTCACGTCCGTCGGCTTTCCAGATGTGCTTACGGCTTTTTCCTTTTTCTTCAATGATTATCAAAAATTCACTCGGGCGGCTGTTTTCGTCCATGCCACGGCGGCTTCTGTCAAAATATATCGACACCGGCACGGATATAGGCAAGCGCAGCGCAGAGCCCTCTTCGCGCTCGATTTCTTCGACCCGCTCCGCCATTTGAGGTATGTATTTTTTAATCATCTGGTTGTCAAAGTCAAAACGCTCGTTGTCGGACAGCGCGTGACGCTCGCCAAGCTGATTTTTGTAGTGCGTATACTCGATAGCCATGTTTTGATTTTTAAGGTTTGTTACATAGCCGTAAGTCTTGCCGTCGTTATAATCCCGGCGGCTGACGAATCGGCCGCTATAGTCGGCAAGCACTGCATCAAGCACATCGGCGTGCATTAAGATATGATTCTCTTTCATCATATTTTTGCTCCTTTCTTTTTGAGATAATATGCGCAGCAATCGTTTGTCGCGGGGATCTCGCGGAATCGGTCGGTGATGTAGGTATAGGCACAGCACTTTCCGTCCCAGCCGTCGCCCGCACAGTCAATTTTCCGCAGCCAATGGCAGCTTTTACAGACCTTTTTCCTGCGCCATTTTTGCCCGCTCCCCGGCGCGTCAGCGGTCTTTTCGAGTGCCTGCATCGCGCCCGCTCCTCTTTGCTCTGACTCTGTCTTCAAAGGCGATTAGCTTGTCCTCACGGGTAAAGCCGTAGATGATAAGTATGACGACGGCGATTTCAAAAAACGTCTGAATTGCAAACTTTAATGCCATGGTTATACCCCCTCCGGTCGTTCGGGCAGCGGCATCCAATAGGTCACCTGTGGATCATCCCAATCCGGATAAGCCTCAAAAAGCCAGCCCTCGCCGGCGTAAAATGTTGCAAGTTCATGGGCACTATCCAACTCTAAATGCTCTCGCGGTCTGCCGTTTGCAAGAACCAATACCTCCTGCTCGTCTTCGGGCAGCCTGTCGTTGACGCTTATCCACTGCGATGCAGTCAGCTTTTCAAGCTGTTCCCTCGCGGCGCGGACAATCGCGCAGCCGTGGATGTCGCAATTATGCTCATATCCGCAGCCGAGGCAGACGAGAGAGCCGGTATGTACCGCCAATTTACGGAGTGCATCTATAAGGCTTTTTTCGGTTTTGGCCTTTCGAATCTTTGCTTTTCCTTTTCTGCTTTTGATTGTGTCGCATATGTCCGCGACAAGCCAGTCGTCCGGTTCATCTGCTTCAAAATGAGACCAATCATCAAACGCGCCTTCGACTATCAAATTGTCTTTATAATACTCTGCGGCTTCTTCTATTTTCGATTTTTCGAAGGTGTAGACCATATACGGTACGCCGTCGTCGACATAGAAATCGATAAAATACACGTCTATGCCCTGCTTTTTTAATTCCTCAATTACTCTTTCTTTTACCACATTAATATCATTCATAACTCTTCGTCCTTTCTTAAAGCTGCTGTGTGAGTACAATAATCAGGGCGACGGATGCTAAAAAGCTCGGTGCGCCCCAAAATCCATCGCTATCATCGGTTATCAGCGAGTATATAGCCAAGATAAGATTAAGTAGTGCATTTAATGATAAAAACACAATTAACACTATCAAAAGCGCTCTCATTGCTCCGCCTCCTCAAAAAATCGGTGTCCGCCGATGGTGCAGACATAGGTCTGCGACTCGTGCCAAAGGCTCTGACACAGCGCCGGCGCATAAAAATAAAGTATTTCACGATCCGTAGCGGTCTCGCCGTCGTCAAAAACCTTGGCGACGGCTTTTTTGACCTCGTCGCTCGGCTCGGGTCGGGCGGCAGTGTAGCCGAAGCTGCGGACGATTTCGAGCGGACGCTTGTCCTCCTGCTCGCAGGCGTTAAGTATGCACTGAGCCACGGCCATTTGACCGATATACGGCTCGACTCCTGCTTCCGCCATGACTACCCGCTCAATTTCGTCGCGCTCGGCGGCGGTCAGGGCATATCTGACGCTTGCAGTTGACTGCAAAACCGTTCCCGCCTTTGCCTCCACCGCCGTCTCCGGCTCGGTCGGCTCGACATAATAGACCTCCGGCATCGCGCTTGTTATCTCCGGCAGAGCCGCGAGTATCATAATCGCGACGAGCGCGACGACCGCGCCGATGATAAGCAAGTCTTTAGTCATCGCTGTCAGCCTCCTTGCGTGCGGGCTTTGCGACCATTATTCTTGTGGCGTTTTTGTTCACAAACTCCGCAAGTTCATCCGCCACCGCTTCCAACGTTTCGGCGGAAAGCCCTAATTTTTCTCCGGCGTCCTTTACAAATGTCGCCGTAATTTTGCAAGCGGCCAAAATCACAACGCTGTCGGCGATACTGACTCCGCCGAATGCCATCATGATCTCCTGCACAAGCATTGCGCACAGCTTGCTGGACAGTCTTGCCATTTCTTCGTCATCGTGACGGTCGCATGCGCGTTCAAAGTCCGCGCGGGTCTTTTTTAAGCTTTCAATCATTTTCTTTTCTTCCTTTCTTTTTCTTTATGCCGTCTTTCTTTTCTTGAGCCACAGCTCGTATTCTTCTCTGACGCCCGGAATTTCAAAATACCGTTCTACTGCGCGAAGCGTTGACCGGGCTAAATGCGTCATCTCGCTGTCAGGCACCGCCGACAGGTCGAGTTCTGCCGTTTGAGACATCGCAGGAACTCCTTTCTCGTTGTTTTATTTTCTTTGGCGTGATATAATTTTTTTAATTTCTATCAAAGCAGGTGCAAATCGTGAAACCAATAAAAGACAGCCATTTCAAGCATCAAGATGTGCCCAAAAACATTCGCCAGTATGAGCGTCGTATGCGAAAGATACTCATGTGGATATTAGAAGGTAAAGAGCTTCGAGAGCTCTCCCCGTGGGATTGCGAAATACTTGACGCCTGTTTATCCAAAGGGTACATAGCCAGCAATCTCCGTAGCGTTAGGACTGCCGACGGGAGCATCTTTTTTGATTTATCCGGAGATGCCAAACTGACGCACGCGGGATACGAGTATCTTGCGAAAATCGACGCGGAGTCCAGAAGCCGTAAGGCAATTGTTATTTCTGTGCTTGCGCTTATCATTTCCGTCGTTCCTTTGGTAATTAATTATGCGGTTGCTCCGATACTGGAGTGGCTTTCCAAACGCTGATACCCTTCGACGCACCTACATCTTCCGTAGCATTCGGAATGTCAAGCAAGACATCGTTAGATACAAGTTCCAGTGTCAAGGTAGGCCAATTGCCGCCCTCGTGATGAAATGTAACGCTGCGTACTGATTGTCCTATCTCAACGCCGCCCAACTTCACACTGCTCGTCAGACCCGTGTTCGGATTGACTCTTATTTCGATTTTATTCATCTCTTTACCTCGCCTTTTGTTGTTTTATTTCTTTTTATATGATATAATTTTGTCGTAGGCTTTAGGGAGGTGATATCATAACCAATTCTGAGATTGCTCTCGAGCTTGTAAAAATGTTTCAAAATGACATAAGAGCCGAAATTCGTCACTCCGACGGAGATTCTTTTGACAAGCGCAAAGAGTTATACGTCAAAACGTATCTTTACTTTCTTGAGAATCTTAACAATAGCACCGAAGTTAAATAATCAGGCGTGGTAACACAAGGCTTCAAAAACTCTTACCATAGCGAGCGTTATGTCCGCTAAATCTTCAGGCCTACACTCTTTCGACTTCTGGGCGAGTAGTTGCAGCTGCTCGTTCAGAAGTTTCTCTGCGTTCTCAAACTTTTTCATATTTTCACCTCGCTTTCGTTTTGCATTGGCGAAAGTCGCTTTTAAAGCGACTCAATGACCAAAAAAAATAGAAGCCGGATTTTTAATATCAAGAATGCTTATCATTGCTTCTATTTCGTTGCTGTTGAGAACACCCTTGTTAAGCTTGCGGTTGAGCGTCGTTTCATGTATTCCCATCCTCCTCGCGACATCTGCTTGTGTCATTCCTCGCGCTCGTATCAAACCCTTAATTTCGTTTGTGGCTATCATGCTTTCACCTCCTTAGTCGCTTTTTACGCTACTATGTTATCACCCATCAAAACACTTGTCAAGCGTTTTTTTAAAAAAAATTCGCTTTTTAGTTGACTTTCCTTGCAAATCTGCTACAATAAGGTCATGGAGGTGCGAGGTATGTCTTTAGGTAATAATATAAAATACGCACGAAAAGCTGCCGGCTTGACGCAAGAGGACATAGCAAAGAAAATTGGTGTTTCCAAACAGACGGTTCAAAAATACGAGAGTGGGGTAATAACCACCATATCCTCTGACAAAATCGAGATAATCGCAAAGTTGCTAAAAACAACACCGGCAAAGCTCATGGGTTGGGAAGATGGCTCATCGCTTAAACTCATTTCACCCAATATTACAGAAGATGTTGTTACTTTTCCGGTTCTTGGCTGCATTGCAGCGGGATATGAAGAAATCGCGAATGAGGATTGGAGTGGGGAGACTGTAGAAATTCCAGTGTCTTATCTCAAAGGAAGAAAACAGGCTGAATTTTTTGTATTAAAAGTGCATGGGAACTCTATGTATCCGCTTTATCACGAAAATGACAAAATACTCATTTTAAAGCAAAATTGTATCGAGCATAACGGTGACATCGGCGCTGTTATCTATGATGGCGAGTGCGCCACGCTCAAGCGCATTGATGTTTTTGATGATATGGTAAGACTCAGTCCCGTGAATCCGGAATATCAACCCAAAGAGCTAAGGGGTGTTGATATGGAAACATATCACATTCTCGGCGTACCACGTATGCTTATTCGCGAAATAAGTTAAAAAGCCCGCTCCCACAAGAACGGTAAGCGGTAACCGCATGATATCATATTTTTAAGGTGGTATAAATGGCGCACATTTTTGGAAAGAAACTCAAAGAGCTAAGAAAGGCAAAAGGACTCACTCAGCAAGAGCTTGTCGATACAGTTAACTCGAAGTATGGCACCGCTATTAATAGAACAACAATAAGCAAATGGGAAAACGGAACCCAAGAAGCTGGTATGGGTTTTGTCCTTATTTTTGCTGATTTCTTTGGCGTTTCCTTAGATTATATAATGGAAAAATGGTGAGTGTCCCTACTCCTGCGGGGACAGGAACGAGCGAGAAAGTGACAATGAAAAGTAAGAAAGCGGAGAGAGTATGACAAATGCAGTAATATATGCCCGGTATAGCCCGGGGCCAAATCAAACGGATCAATCAATCGAAGGACAAATCCACGAGTGCACCAGATTCTGTGAGGATAATGACCTGCGCATCGTTGGAACATATATAGACCGCAAGCAGACCGGTCGAAATGATAACCGCGCTGATTTTCAAAAGATGCTCCGAGACAGCTCGCGGCATGGCTTTTCAACCGTCGTCGTTTGGAAAATAGACCGCTTCGGGCGGAACCGCGAAGAAATCGCAAAAAACAAGGCGGTATTGCGGATGAATGGCGTCCGGGTGCTTTCGGCAAAGGAACACATTCCCGACGGTCCAGAGGGAATCATCCTCGAAAGCGTGCTCGAAGGTCTCGCCGAATATTATTCCGCGAACCTCTCGCAAAACATAAAACGCGGAATGCGGGAAAGCGCGCTCAAATGCCAGTTCAACGGCTCCGGTCTCTCGACCGGATATACCGTCGATGCGGATCACAAATATCGCATCGACCCCGATGGTGCGGCCGTCGTGCGAACGATTTTTGAAATGTACGACGGCGGCAAGAAGATAGCGGACATTCTGCGATATCTGCAGCAGAGCAACATCAAGACCATGCGCGGCAAAGAATACACGCACTACGGCATTTCGCGCATTCTCCGGAATCGCGTGTACATCGGCGAATATCACTGGCACGATATTGTCGTGCCGGGGGGCGTTCCGCAGATTATCGACAATGATTTGTTTGACCGCGTGCAAAAGCGGCTCGAAGTAAACAAGCACGCTCCTGCCGCTCGGCGCGGCGACGTTGACTTTCTGCTGACATCAAAGCTTATATGCGGCAATTGTAAATCCACGATGATTGGAGACTGCGGCACCGGAAAGAACGGCGCAAGGTGGTATTATTACACCTGCCGCGCCAAAAAGACTAAATCAAGCAAATGCCGCAAAAAATCCGTCCCGAAAGAAGCTCTTGAGCGCGAAGTCACTGCCCTGACCGCCGCTTATGTCCTGCGTGATGATGTTATAGACTACATCGCCGACAAAGTGGTCGAAATTCAAAAATCAGAGCACGACGACAAATCAATGCTTCGCTACTTTGAATCGCAGCTCAAGGACACCAACAAAGCAATCGCAAATATCATGCGCGCTATAGAAGCCGGCATAATCACCGAGACCACCCGCTCCCGGCTGGAAGAGCTCGAGGACACCAAGCGCGACCTTGAGACGGAAATCATTAAAGAAAAGGTCGCCCGCCCCACAATCGAACGCGAGCAGGTAATCTTTTTCCTCGAAAAGTTTCGCGGCGGCAATGTCGACGACAAGGAATACCAGCGTAAAATCATCGACACCTTTGTTCACAAAGTCATTTTATATGACGACAAGATCACTATAACCTACAATTACAGCACCGACAGCACGAAAAACGCAGAAAACACGGCCGAATCCATAGAAAGCGCCGCATCTGCAGCAGAGTGCAAGTGTTCGAATAAGACCTCTTCGTCTCCACCAATGACACGAATACTGCTTTTGCGGTGTTCGTGTTATTTTTTTAGAAGAGGATCGAACAGGACGGTTCTGCGAAGCAGAATTCCGAGCGTCCGGTGGACGGTCGGAAAGTCCGCGTGCGTGTCGGCGCACGGCAGTGCGCCGAGCGATCCTCTTCGTCTCCACCAATAACACGAATACTGCTTTTGCAGTGTTCGTGTTATTTTTTTAGAAGAGGATCGAACAGGACGGTTCTGCAAAGCAGAATTCCGAGCGTCCGGTGGACGGTCGGAAAGTCCGCGTGCGTGTCGGCGCACGGCAGTGCGCCGAGCGATCCTCTTCGTCTCCACCAATAACACGAATACTGCTTTTGCAGTGTTCGTGTTATTTTTATACCCACGCCCGATTTTCTAATCTTCGTTTAATCTTTACACGCTATGATAAAATCTGTATAATTATACCGGAGGGTGATCCAATGCGTATTCTGCTTGCCGAGGACGAGAAGAGTCTCAACAGGATAATCACAAAGCAGCTCAAGGCTGCCGGCTACAGCGTAGACAGCTGTTTTGACGGCGGCGAGGCATATGATCTGATAACATCGACCGACTATGACGCGGCGGTGTTCGATGTCATGATGCCGATAATGAACGGGTTCGAGCTTGTCAAAAAGATAAGGGCGCACGGCATCGACACGCCGGTGCTGTTCCTGACGGCGCGCGACAGCATCGAAGACAGGGTCACGGGGCTCGACATCGGTGCCGACGACTATCTGATAAAGCCGTTTTCGTTCGACGAGCTCTCGGCGAGACTGCGCGTCATGACGCGCAAAAAATACGGAGAAAAGACGGGTATAATTTCCGTCGGCGACCTGACAGTCGACACGGCAGCGAGGCGCGTTGAACGCGCGGGCAGGGAGATATCGCTCTCGGCAAAGGAATATGAGCTGCTGCAATATCTTGTGATGAACAAGGGCGTTGTACTCAGCCGCGAGAAAATTGAGGATCACATTTGGAACTACGACTACGAGGGTGGCACGAATGTTGTCGACGTATATATCCGATATCTCCGCAAGAAGATAGACGAGGGCGAGGATATCAAACTCATTCACACCGTGAGGGGTGCAGGCTATGTCATCAAATAAAAAAACAAGACCCGCGCGCCGCCGCTCTTCGTTCAAGCTGCGGATAACGGTGTGGATAACGCTGCTCATCGCCGTTGTCAGCTCCCTCGGCATCGGAGGAATACTGATAACAGGCTCGCAGATTGCCGATTCGCGCCTGCAGAATGAGCTGATAAGCACGGTCGAGCGCAATGTTGACGAGATAGAATACAAGAACGGCATTCTCGAAATCGAGAACGATTTTGCCTTCTTCGTCGACGAGGTCTACTGCAATGTCTTTGACTCAAGCGGCAGATATATCGACGGCGAGTCCCCTGCCGCGCTGATAAACAGCGATAATCGCAAGAACGGCGTGGTCGGAACATTCGAGACAGACGGGAACAAATATTATTATTACGACACCCGTCTCGATTTCAACAAATACGAATACGAAATCGACGCCTTTTCGGGGAAGATAATCAAATACGAGGCGGACACCGCGATGTCCGGGCTCAGCGACCCCGTCTACAAAAGCACCGAGTTCAAGGACGGAATAAACAGCGAAAAGGCGATTGATATCGCGCTCGAGCACGCGGGTCTGACCCGCGACGAAGTCAGCTCGCTGAGCGTTGAACTACCAGCAAACGCGGACAGGACGGTTTTCAAAGTTGAATTCATATGCAGTAACTCGACCTATCCCCCGGTCTGGGTACGCGGATTCATCAACGCCGACGCCGCCAAGAGCGCGTTCGACGCAATAACCATGACGGTCATATACATTCTCCCGGCGTTTATTATTATCGCCGCCGTCGGGGCGTATTTAATATCGCGCAAAGCGATGAAGCCGGTCGAGAATATCTGCCGCTCGGCACACGAGATAACCGACGGAGCCGACCTCTCAAAGCGCATAGAGATGGAGAAAAGCGCGGGCGAAATATACACGCTTGCCGAGACCTTCAACGACATGCTCGCAAGGCTCCAGACCTCGTTCGAAAATGAAAAGCAGTTCACTTCCGACGCCTCGCACGAGCTGCGCACACCGCTCGCCGTGATAAAGGCGGAATGCGAATACGCGCTGTCCGACAACGCGAGCGAAGAAGATATGCTCGAAGCGCTCTCGTCGATAGACGAGCAGACGGACAAGATGACGAAGCTCGTCACGGCTCTGCTGACGCTCTCGCGCACGGAGCAGGGTGACAGGCGCTACAAGCTCGAGGACACAGATTTAAGCGAACTCGTCAAAAAAACATGCGCCGATTTTGTCCCCGCGAAGAACATCACGCTCACTGCGGACATCGAAGACAATATTATAATCCCCGCGCAGGCGCAGCTGATATCGCTGATGCTCGAAAATCTGCTCTCGAACGCCGTCAAATACGGCAGAGACGGCGGGCACATCGAAGTCAGACTCAAAAAGGACAGCGGCATCGTGCTCTCGGTGAAGGATGACGGAATCGGGATAAAAGAAGAGGATCTGCCGAAGATATGGGGCAGATTCTACCGCGCGGACGAATCCCGCAGCCGCGAAAGCGGATTCGGCTTGGGGCTCTCGCTCGTCAGCCAGATAGCGTCACTCCACGGCGGAAAAGTCTCCGCCTCCTCCGTTTACGGCGAGGGAAGCGAGTTTACCGTAACCTTTTGACGGCGGTATAACAGCATAAATAAATGAACCGGTTGCAGTAGATTTTCTGCTGCAATCGGTTTTGTTATTTTATATTGTTTGACATCGGGGATGGACAAATCCCAATTTATCAACATCACAGCACACTGTTTTACGGACTTCAAACTTTCCGAAAAATTTTTGCGCTCTAATCTTTCTTTAATTTTCGCGGGTTATTATATGGGTGTACTAAGGGACACGATCCCGATAAGAAAGGACAGATACTATGTTTGCAAGTATTTTCAAATCCATCGGAGTCGCGCTCATGTCAGTCATTATGGCTATCTTCTCTGCGTTCGCTCCGCCGCAGGATAAGCCCGACACGGGCTCGGGCAACTCCGGACAGATCCAGCAGGAAGTGAAGATAAGCCTTGACGCCGCGATAGACATTGCAGTCGCCGATGCGGGCGTTGCAAGAGCCGACGCGAAGTTCACCGAAGCGAAGCTCGACAGCGACGATCTTGTCGCCCACTACGATATCGAGTTCATCGCCGGGGCGAACGAATACGACTACGAGATAGCGGTAACGGACGGCAGCATTCTTAAAAAAGAAGTCGAGCCCGCCGACCCCTCGAAGCCCTCAAAGCCCCAGCCCGATGTCTCAGGCTATATCAGCATCGACGAGGCGAAGGCAATAGCCCTCAAGAAAGTTTCCCTTGACGCATCAAAGGTCACTTTCAAGAAAGCTGAGCTTGACGCGGACGACCGCACCCCGCACTATGATATAGAATTTGTCTCGGGCGGATATGAATATGAGTTCGAGATAGACGCAAAGAGCGGAAAGATTCTCGAGTTCGACCGCGAGCGCGTGGATAAGAAGCCCTCAGTTGACACATCAAAGTTCATCTCCGTTGAGGAGGCAAAGGCCGCCGCGCTCAAGAGAGCTTCTCTCGACGCTTCAAAGGTCACATTCACCAAAGCTGAGCTTGATATTGACGACCGCACCCCGCACTATGATATCGAGTTCGTTTCCGGCGGATATGAGTACGAAGTCGAGGTCAACGCGAAGAACGGCAGAATAATCGACTTCGACCGCGAGCTTGACGATTCAAAGCCCGCCGACCCCTCGAAGTATGTCTCCGCGGACGCCGCGAAGAAAGCCGCACTCGACCATGCGGGTCTCACCGAGGCTCAGGTCACGGAGCTCGAAACCGAGCTTGACACCGACTCGCTCACCGCGCACTACGATGTTGAATTCAAATGCGGCGGATTCGAGTATGAGTACAAGATAAACGCAAAGAGCGGAAAAGTTATCTCGTTCGAAAAAGAGAGAGACTAACAGATTTTTATTCAGTCCCGGATGTTAAGTCCGGGGCTGTTTTTATTTGTAAACTTTTTTCGTTTTTCCTTGACTTAAAGCCGACTTCAGGTTCTATAATAAAGTCAAATCAAAGGAGGAATTATCATGAGAAAAGATTTCGGCGCAAAGCCATTCACCTATCCGCAGCCGGTGCTTATCCTCGGTTCCTACGACAAGGATGGCAACCCCGACGCTATGAACGCCGCATGGGGCGGCATCAGCGGCGGCAATGAAATATCCATGTGCATAAGCGCGGGCCACAAGTCCACGAAGAATATCCTCGAGAGAAAGGCATTCACCGTGAGCATGGCTGACCTCGAACATACGGCGGCGTGCGACTATGTCGGTCTTGTCTCCGCAGGTAATACGCCCGATAAATTCGAAAAGGCGGGTTTCCACGCCGTCAAATCGAAGTTTGTTGACGCGCCGCTGATTGAAGAGCTGCCCATCGCCGCAGAGTGCAGGCTCAAGAGCTACGACGCAGGCACCGGGCGCATGGTCGGCGAGATAGTCAACGTCTGCGTTGACGAGCGCGTGCTCGACGAAAACGGAAATGTCGATGTTTCAAAGGCGCAGCCGATAACCTTCGACCCGTTCAACAACACCTATGTTGTCCTCGGCGAGGCAGTCGCAAAGGCGTTCAGCGCCGGCAACTCGCTCAAATAAAAATATACGCAAAACGCCCCGCATGTTTCCGTGCGGGGCGTTTTGTTTTTCGGATGTAACTTTTAATATTTTACCGTGAAGTCGTTTATTGTTGTCATGCCGACTTTTACTCTCGTGTTTGAGCCGAGCAGGTGCGCTGTGAGCTCGATGATGACGGGATAATCATAGTGGGCATAGACCATATTGCCGGTGGACTTATCAAACTTTGCCGAGATAGTGCCGTTGTAATAGGTGAATCTCTGGTCGCTGAGCGAGAGACCGGGATAGTCGAAGTTTACCACATCGGCGGTGAGCACGCCGAACGCCGCGGCATAACCCTTATCGCCCGAGGGATTGACCTCGGTGCCGAAAGTCAGGGTTATCTGATATTCGCTGCCCTTGTCCTCTATCTTTGCGCTCTTGACATCGGATACTGTAAGCTTGCTGACCCAATCCTTGCCGCCGACGGGAAATACATTTCTGATATCCTCTTTTGAGGTCAGGACTATCGCCTTGTCGTCGCGCTTCATGAAAGTCTTCATCGCGCTCTTGCCTATTGCGTCTATCGCCTTGGGCAATTCGGTCTTGTCGGCGTCGTTCTTCGTCTCGGTGTAGTTGCGGGTGACGGACTTCGCCTGATATTTTACTCTGTTCGCGCCGGCGTTGAAATAGGCGATTATCTCGGCCTTAGTCCAGTCTTTTGCATTTTTCGAGGGCGCGGCGGTTACCTGATTCGAAGCGGTCTCGCCGGGCTTTGCGGGGTCGGCTGACTGAGTCTCGTCTGTCTCGCCCTCCTGCACGGTGCTGTCCTCGGGAAGAGCGGTCGTGTCATCGACAACATCGCCCGCCGCGCTCGTCTGCGCTTCGCCGGTGGTGTCTGCATTTGTTTTTGTGTCGTCCTTTTTGCACGCGCACAGCAGCGACACAAGCAGAACAAGAATCGCCATAACGGCAGCTATCGATCTTTTCATGGATTTTCCTCCTCAGAATTCATATTCACCCGCTCCGACGGTCTGTTTTCTTCCGTCGGGCAGAATTATATCCGCTTGGCAGTTCGACGGGACGGATATTTTATATCTGTATCCCCCATCAGTTTTGTCCCAGCGCACGGAGATTTTTCCGTATACGCTGTCGTAGCTCGCTTCGGCGAACTCGAAATGTCCGCCCGGGCGCGGGGATATAGTGAAGCGGTTTTCTCCGGCAACATTTATTCCGCACATCGTGCCGAACAGCCACTCGCAAACAGCACCCTTTGAATAGTGGTTGAGCGATGCTATACCGCCCTGCGCGGCGGTGCCCTCCCACGACTCCCAGACGGTGTTCGCGCCGTTTTTGGGCATGAACAGCCAGCCGGGCATCTGCTCGTTTTCAAGCAGTTTATAGGCATAATCAATATTGATGTCTGCAAGTACATCCAGAATAAACGGAGTTGACAAAAAGCCTGTGCCAAGTCGCCAACCGTAATTATCAAGTGCCTTGACAAGTCGTTTCTTTGCAAATTCCGTACTGTTTTCGTCAAGCAAATTCATAAACAACGGTCTTACCAGCTTTGCTTGTCTGTCTGTGTCAAGCGAATAATCTTTTTTTGTTATCAGCTCTCCGTAAGCCTTTTTGCAACCGTCAGAATATTCCTTGAACAACGGTAAATTTGCGTTATCACCCATATATTTTGCAATCTCGCACATAAGAGAAAGAATATATGAAGTGTAAGCGGTTGACTCCTCGGGATTTGGCATAACGGTATTTTTCCAATCATTTGGAAAAACATCCTTAGGCTCTGCCCACTCACCGTAAGATTGACCGAAGTTGACAAAATACTTTTTGTTGTTGCTTGAAAGCTGAATGTTATGCTTTAGCGGTGTCCACTTTCCGCAACGAGAAATCATAAATTTTGCATATTTCACCATACCGTTGTAGTATTGTTTGATAAGGCAATCGTCATTGTAAATCTTCCAAAAACGATAGGGGATAAGTATACCCACATCAGACCAGCCTACACTGCCGTTCATCCATGACATAAAGAAGTCCACACCGCCGTAAGGCGCAATCTGAGGAAGCTTGCCGTCTTTTTGTTGCCAATCAAATACATCACGAATATATTTTTCGCTGAAGGTTGCATAGTCAAACAGATACGCTGCTGTGTTAAAGAAAATTTGAGCATCACCCGTCCAACCGTGTCGCTCTCTTGTAGGGCAATCGGTAGGTAAATCCGTACTGTTGGATTTTGTTGACCATTTTGTTGCAGTAACAAATTTGTTGAGCAATTCATTTGATGATTCAAAAAATCCTGTTTCCTCCATATCGGAATAAACCGCTATCGCTGTAAGGCAATCGTCAGACACTTCAATCTCTGTGTCAATCTCCATATATTGAAATCCGAAAATTGCAAAGCTTGTTTTGTATTCATTCAATCCGTCTTTGCAAGTGTATTCGATTTTTTGAAGTGGAGTGGTTAGCTTTTTATTCGTGCATTGAATATTTTTAAGCGTTAATTCCCCATTTGCGTCAAGCATTTCGCCAAAACGAAGTGTTATTTTTTGTCCTTGTTTGGCATTTATTTTAAACGACACATAACCTGCCAAGTTCTGCTTAAAATCAATGATTTTCTTGCCACTTGGTGCAGTTGTCATTTTGCCCTTAAAGATTGCTTTTTCAGCAATGGGAACATTATTTGAAGCTGACGGAACAACTGCGTATGATGTTTCCTTCGCCCTTGATGAATATGTAGGCTTTTTGTTTGCGTCAACAATTTCACCGTCTTTGTTATCAGCAAAAGAAATTGCACCGTCATTTGACCAAAGCCACGAACGGTCTGTTGAAATTGTGTCATTTGTTCCGTCTGCATACTTGATTTCAAGTTGTGCAAGGATTTTTGTTTCGCAACCGTATTGATTTTTAAGTCCCCAAGCACCGCATGATCCACGATACCAACCGTCTGCAAGGTCAATATTTATAACATTATTTTCTTTAATAAGTTTAGTTACATCATATGTTTGATACTGCACACGCTTGCGATAGTCCGTGATACCCGGTGCAAGCGGCATAGACACTTTTTCACCGTTTATGTATGCCGAATATATACCACAGGCAGTTGCATAAAGTCGTGCGGATTCGACATTTTTTTTTGCACCGAACTCCTTTTTGAAGCAGTCAACAGGAAAACGGTCAGGTTCGGGCTTGTTTGCAGTAGCAAGATAATTCACACCTGAAAGGAAGAACGATTTTTCAAGTTTTTTCTCCTTTTCATAGCCTTTTTTGTCTACTTCATAGTTGCCTGTAATCCACTTTGCCGACCAATTCTTGATGCCGTATTCAAAAAAGTTCTCCTCGCTGAATTCACCCTCGGTGTCGTTTTCGTCCCAAAGCTTAATTCTATAGGTTACTCTTTTGCCTTTTTCAAATTTTACAGGAACAACGATACGCATTGAGCTTGACTCAATCTTTCCGCTGTCCCAATCATCTGTGACGATTTGGTACGCATTTTGAGTTACACCGCCCTCGCAGTTCCACATAACACGAGGATTTTCTATGTCAATACCCAACGGATTTTTCAGGTATTCTGTTTTTATATTAACTGCTTTCACTGTATCACTTCGTCTCCTCTTTCATAACCCCGAAAACGGTTTTCTCCATAAACGGAGTCCATATTTCGAGATATCCCGCCTTTGTGGGATGTATCTTATCCGCCATATACAAAGCCGTATTCTTATTTAACGCTGCGTTAAGCTCGGCATCGTTCCACATATCTATAACGGATATACCCCACTTCGCCTCGGCTTCTTTAAGAATATCCACCATTTCCCCGTACAGTTCGCTGTCATAACGCGGGTTCGTGTAAAAAATCACCGGGCAGTTCCATTTCTCTTTTGCATAGCAGATTATGTATTCTATCGCCCCGGCTACGGTCTTTGTATCGAAGTCATTGAGATTTTTCGACTCTATTATTTTTCCGAGCTCTTTCTTCTGAGACGCGTCGTTGGTCGAGAGCTGGCAGACTAAAAGATCGGCTTTTTCCGCATCGAGCTTTTTGAGACGCGACACATATGAATCAATGCCGGATTCAACGAGGGTCGTGCCGGAGACTGCGCTTTTTATCATCTCGCAGCCGTCGCGCTTTTCAATATAATCGGCAAACGAAACCCCGCCGGATGCCGAGCCGTAGGTCACGGAAGAGCCGAGGAATATAACGGTCTTGCCTTTTATCTGGTTGTCGGCATTTTCGGGTGTATTATCAAGCGAATACTTTTCGCCGTTGCCCTCGAGCGAAGCGGTTTTTACATCGTGGAGCTTCACAAACGGTCCCCAGCTCCACTGATAGCCGCAGAACGCGAGCCACGCGGCAATGACGGCGGCTGCAATCGGAATGATTATCAGAAGTTTCTTCTTCATTTTATTCTGTCGTCTCCCCGTTTCTCTGCTTTATCTCCTCCTGCTCCTTGGCGATATTCTTTTCGACATTTAAAAACAGCAGAAGTATCGCAAGGACTATGCCGGTTATAGTCTCAAGTCCTACGAAAGTAAATGTTATCGCGCTCTTGACGCTCGCCGGCTGCACGGCGATGAGCTGGCCCGCCGCATCGAGATAGGGCGCGACATAGCCGGACTTCGAGAGAATGAGATTGAATATACCCGTACAGATTCCGACGCTCGCCACGGCAATGGTGTTATATATCGACATCGCGATGCCGTCGCACCTGAAGCCGTTCTTCCACTCGACATGGTCGAGTACATCCGCGAACAGAGCCATGAACACATATGAGCACGGCAGACCGCCGATATTCTTTATAAACTGGCCGATAAGCACTATTACCATATTCGTCGGCGCGAGCCAGCATATAGCCGAGCCGACAGCATAGAAGATAAAGCCGATTGCCGTTAAATTGCGTTTACCAAACTTCTTCGCGAGCGGCCAGACGGCAAAAATGCCGATGCCCATCGGGATGCCGCCGATAACGGAGAGCATGGTCTGGGTCTTGCCGTCGTTATATGTACCGAGGACATAGTTCGAGAAATAAACGAGCGAGATGTTTTTGATAGTCGAGCCGACGGTGAAAATGAGAAAATATATGAAAATTATTATCATATATTTATCGCTGAAAATCGCCTTGAGCTGAGTTACCATTGCGACGCTATCTTTCTTCTGCTCGCCGCCCTCGAGGGTTATGCGCTCCTTGGTGAAATAATACTCCATAAGCGTCAGCGGCAGCGCGATGCACGAGAGAATACTCATCGTAACCATCCACTTTGATTTGTCAACGCCGAGCTGCGGCATGATGAGCATGGGGAAGATGAGCGCGACGATTATGCCGCTCATCATGATAGTCGATATCTGATTGAAAACCGAGAGAACTCCGCGCTGCTCGGTATTTCTCGTCGAGAGCGGAACCATGAGGTTGTGGCTCATGTTATATATCGTATAGGCGAACGAATAGAAGAGGTTATATGAGAGCATGACCCATATCACCTGCACCGTCTGATTGCCCGTGGGCACGGTGAAGAGCAATATGCCCGTCACGGCGACAAGCGGCGCGGAGATCAGCAGCCAAGGGCGCGCCTTGCCCTGCTTTGTGCGCGTGCGATCGATGATATAGCCCATGACTATATTTGTTATAGCGTCGATTATCTTCGACACTATCGGGAACACCGCGAGGAACGCGCCGCCCCACACAGTGGTGAGGTTTAGGACATCGGTATAATAGACATTGAGGTAGGTCGCGAGCACGGCGTTTAAAAGCAGCGCGCCGGACGGGCCGAGCAGATAGCCCAGCCACTTCTCCTTCGCCGTAACATCGGGCGAGGTCAGGCGCGAATCAAGCGCCCGCTTTTCGAGCAGTCTGTTCTTCATTTTTGTCTCTCCTTAGCTTTCCGACCCGCTTGACAGATCGGACTGTTTATATTACACTCTTATTATATCTACACCGTGTCGGATTAACAATCATCAGTTTTGTTAATCACTGTTATGAAACCGACAAAATCATCTGAAAGTGGCGGGATAATATGAACACAAAAAATAACCAGCGCACGAGACTTTCAAAAATATTGCTCAAAAACGCGCTGATGGATCTCCTGGGCGAGAAAGGCTCGGTAGCAAAAATATCTGTAAGAGAATTATGCGAGCGTGCCGACCTCAACCGCTCGACTTTTTATGCGCACTACTCCGAGCCGAAAGAGCTGCTCGAAGAGGTCGAAAACGAGCTGCTCGACGCGACTCAGGATCACTTAAAGAAAATAGGCGCGGAAAACGACCTCGGCGCGCACAGATATCTGCTTTCATTTCTAATGTATATCAAAGAAAACGACAAGCCGTTCCGCACGCTGCTTGTCGACTCGGTTGACCCCGCGTTCCGTTCAAAATTCATGCAGCAGTCGATAATTCAGTTTATTGAGAACCTGAACATCGTTTTTCCGAAGGAGCAGGAGCAATATATCTACTCATATATTCTCAACGGCAGCACGGGCGTTATTATCCAATGGATACGCTCGGACTACTGCATTGACGAAAATGAGCTTGTTGATCTGCTGTTTTCGATAAATCAGAGCGCGCTTGTCAATCTCGACATAAAGCCGCGCATATAGTTGAAAGCCTACCAAGCAAGTGGTATAATTGTGAAAACTCGCGCAATAATGCGCAAAATGCAAGGAGACGACAAAAATGAGAGAGAGCAAGATCACGAGGGACGAAGCGTTTGAGCTTTTGAAAAAATACAACAAAGACCCGTTTCACATTCGCCACGCGCTGACCGTCGAGGGCGTTATGCGCTGGTACGCAAAGGAGCTCGGCTATGCGGACGAGGAGGAATATTGGGGCATAGTCGGTCTGCTGCATGACATCGACTTCGAGCTCTATCCGGAGGAGCACTGCAAGAAAGCTCCAGAGCTGCTCAAGGCGGGCGGAGTCGGCGACGACATGATATATTCAATCTGCTCCCACGGCTACGGCATCTGCGTCGATGTCGAGCCTGTTCACGAGATGGAAAAAGTGCTCTTCGCGGCGGACGAGCTGACAGGGCTTATCTGGTCGGCGGCGCTGATGCGCCCGTCAAAGAGCGTGATGGACATGGAGGTCTCGAGCCTCAAGAAAAAGTTCAAAGATAAAAAATTCGCCGCGGGCTGCTCGCGCGACGTTATCCGCACGGGCGCGGAGAGACTCGGCTGGGAGCTTGAAAAGCTCTTCGAGCAGACGATACTCGCCATGCGCTCATGCGAGAGCGATGTCAACAGCTTTATGGGGACTTACCAGGCATAAAATGAGCAAAAGACTGCCGCAGAATAAATCTGCGACAGTCTTTTTTATTTGCGTTTTATATTCAGTCCAGTGCGGGCTCGGGAGCGAGCGGTGCTTCCGTTGCCGGCTCGGTCACGGGGACTGCCGGCTCCGACGGGATCGGATTTATCGGCTCGTCGGACGGTTTTTCCGTCGGTTTTTCCGTTGGCTTTTCTGTCGGCTCGACTACAGATACATTTATGAGCATCTTTCCGCTCGCCGTTTCCCCGTCGGAGTCTGTAACAGTGACTTCCACGGTGTACATTCCGCTGACTTTCGGGGTATATGACATGCTTTTTTCCGATTTTTCCGCCACGAGTGCGCCGTTTAAAAATATCTTTATTTTATAAGAAGTATATTTTCCGGTTCCTCCGGAGACGAGCGCCGACGCGTGTATCTGCGGCGCGGCGGTGCCGTTGTTCGACACCTGCGCCGCCGCAACGGCTGCGAGGGTCGGGTTCTTGACGGTTACTGTGCATGAAGCGGTCTTGTTTCCGTCCTCGGTCTTTACGGTTATCACGGCAGTACCTTTCGCTTTTGCTGTGACGCGCCCGGAGCTCGAGACTGATGCTACATTAGCATTGCTGCTCGACCATGTGACCTTCTGATTCGCCGCATTGCGCGGAGCGACAGTCGCCCGGAGCTGCCTCGAATCGCCGACTGTTAAATCGAGCGCGGACGAACTCAGGGTAACGCCCGTGACATGGTCGATATATACCGTCACCTTGCAGACCGCCACGCGGTTGCCGTCCTTTGTGGTAACTCTGATATTTGTCGTGCCCTCTTTTTTTGCCGCGACTATGCCGCCCGCGACCTCCGCTATCGACGGATCGTCGCTCGACCAGGTGTAGTCCTTGTCATATGCGTCGGCGGGGATAACAGTGGCGGTGAGCACTTTCGTCTGACCGACCCTGAGTTTAGCCTCCGTCGTGTTGAGCCTGACTCCCGTCACGCTCTGGTATTTTTTCTTGCTGTGAAATGTCCTTGTGCCGTTCTTGTTCTTTATCGTCAGAACGCCGTTGCTGACGGATATTCCGTAGCTGTCCCAGTCGCTCTTTCTGTCCGCATATCCGCCGCCGGTCGATGACTTCGTATAGGTGCTGAGAGTTGCGATGTCGAAATTCGTCGCCTTTATGCCGAAGCGGTCGCCCGTCTCGTCGCCGCCCTTCTGCGCGGTGTATATTTCAATCGTGGAATCGGGATTGTTGAACAGATACCACACTCCGCGCGCCTCTCTGTAGCAGGTGCCGGTGTATCTGTCCTTCGTACCGGGAGATTTCACGAATTTCTTATTATTGATATAAAAGCAGCTGCTGCCGAGAATTATTTTATTCGCGCTCAGCGAGCTCTCCCACGAGGCGAACGGCACGGAAATTGAGTTGCCCCAGCTGCCGCCCGAGGATGAAAGCGACTTCGAGGGATAGAGAGTATACGCCGCGACGCTCCCCGAAGACGAGGGCAGCGAGAAATTATACGAGCGCAGATTCATCCCGCTCGCGGAGTTCGACACATCGACAAATATATCGGAATAGCCGTCGAGATACCATCTGCCGGAATATTTCGCCGCGGTATTGGAATATTTCTGCGCAGATTCCTCCGCCGCCGCGGGCTGATTTTCGGACCCGCTCTCGGTTTTTCCCGTCGCTTTCCATTTCGCAGTGAGGTTCAAATCGTCGTTTATGGGCGTTGAGAAATCGAACTCGGTGTCGCCGTTGAACCAGCCCTCGAATTTATATCCCTCGCGCTCGGGAGTCGGCGGCGCAAACGCCGCTTCGCCGCGCTTTATCTCGATTATTTCGTTCTCCCTGCCGTCGCCGTAGCAGAGTACGAGCAGGACTATATCCGTGCCCTCGTCGATGCTGTAGGACGCGACAAGGGTGATGTCCCCCGTTATCGCGGTGTTGAAATCAAACGCCGCGCCATTATACTGCCACTCGATGAAAGTGAAGCCCTCTTTGTGCGGATCCCACGGCTTTTTGGCGCTCTCGCCGTCGCGGATATGCTGGGTCTTTATCTGCGTTCCGCCCGAGCTGTCAAATGTCACCGTGTGGACTGAGTTTTTGGAGCAGGCGGCAAAAACCGCGAGCGCCGTCAACAGAACTAATAAAACTGCCGTTACCCTCTTCATTGCGATCCCCTTTTCGCTTCGTAATAAGTATCGGTCTGACATAAATATATGCCAAATGTATTTCAAAATAATTCTACTGCAAAATAAATTATTTTTAATCGCTTATTGGAATTATATAGTCTCTATGAAAAATATTTTTCATATACTGATTTTTGTTCAAAAATAAAACAGCTATTCATAAAAGAGCAACCCCCGGCGAAGAAAAACACCGGGGGCTTGGAATTTTGAGTTGTATCAGAGCTCGCGCTCTATCTTCTCCTGCGCCGCTTTCAGTATCGCAGCCGGATCATTGCCGAGGATATCGAGCCCCTCGGCACTGAAAAATCTGAAGCTCTCAATACCGAAGAACGACTTCGTGACCGTCTTGATATATTCAAAGCCGAAGTCCGTGCCGCCGATATATCCGCCCGAAGTGGTGATATAAATCAGCTTTTTCGCCCTGCAATAGCTTATCGGGACGCCGTCGCTGCCGTAGAGAAAAGTCAGCCCGCCGACGCACAGGGATTCGATATAGATTTTTAAAAACGCCGGGAAACTGTAGTCCCAGAACGGCGCGGCGATAACGACGGTATCGCAGGCGGCGAACTGCTTCGCGCAGTCATAGACCGGGTCGGAAAAGTCGTTCTTTTCCGCGCTTTCGGCGCGCTTCGCGAGTCCCGCCGCGTCGAGCGGCTTCAAATTCGCGTCGGCAAGGCGTATCTCTTCAATATCGCCGTCAAGGCGGCTGAGTGCGGTTTTTGCGAGTGCGAGAGTGCGCGATTCGTTCTCACCGCGCACACACGAATTGACGAAAAGTATTTTCTCTTTCATTTTTCCTCCTGTTTTCACTCTCTGATTATTTCAAAATTCCCGCTGTGAAGCTCTTCGAGGCTGCCGCACTCGTCCTCGAACGCGTAGCCGTCGGGCAGTCTTATGCGCCCGTGAACTCCGCTGTCCGCGGAGATATCGAGTGCTATGCCCTCGAGCGTTCTGCGCCACTTGACGCTCACCTTGCCGCCGACAGTCTCATACGAAGCCTCGGCGCTGTCGAGCTTTTCAATAAATACGGGCGATATCTCAACCTCCGACGGATCAGCAAGGAAAGGATTGACGCGGATGCCGCCGATATATTCAATGAACCACGCGGAAATATCGCCGAACATATGATGATTGAGCGAATTGGGTCTGTCCTCCTCGCGCAGAAAATCCTCTGGCAGAGCCGTAAGCCCGCGCTCAACGAAGTTGCCGTAGGACGGATAGTCCGGGCGGGTTATCATTTTAAAAGCCAGGTCGGCTTCGCCGAAATCGGAGAGCACCCTGAACAGCACGCGCATGCCGAGTATGCCCGCGTCGACATGGTCATCGCGCCGTTTGATTATCTCAAGAAGGCGTTTGAACGCCTCGGGCTTTTCGCCGGGATTGAACACATCGTAATATATCGCCATCGCCTGCGAGGTCTGGCAGGAGCCTATCGCAGTCATAGTGCCGAAGTCTATCAGATGCCGTCTGACCGCGTCTCTTATCTCATTATATAGCTTTTCGCAGAACTCGCGTTCGAGCGAAAGTCCGAGTTGCGAGAAAATATAGGCGGCTTTCTTGAGAATACTCATGCATGTCACGCTGTCCGTAAATTCGAGCGGCGATTTGACCCTCGTCACAGGGCACCAGTCTCCGAGCCCAATAGCTACAAGCCCGCGCTCGTCGCGGCGACGCGAGATATACTCGCAATAGCGGAATATCGCCGTCGCGTTCTCTTCGATTATCTTTCTGTCGCCGCGCAGGACATAACAGAAATACGGAATATACGTCAGCGCAGCGTCCCACGCGGGGCCGTTGCCCCACTCAAATCCCCAGCCGCCCGTCGGCACAATGCCGGGCAGCGCACCGTCCGCACGCTGAGCGGCGCGGATATTGCGAAGCCACTCGCGGTAGCTGTTGACTGCATCGAGATTCATCAGTATATGCTCGGCGGAGAGAGCGGCGTCGCCCGTCCAGCCGTTTTTCTCGCGGTGCGGGCAGTCTGTCGGGAAATAATAGAAATTCGAGAGATCGGAGTTTCTCGTCATCGCCTGCAATTTGTTCGTCATCCCGTCGGAGCAGCCGAACGAGCCGATCTCGCGCAGAGCCGAGTTCTGCACGACAAAAGTCAGAAGATCGGCAGTCGCCTCCTGCTCGGTTATGCCGAGCACCACGCAGTATCTGAATCCGTGATAAGTGAACACGGGCTCAAAAATTTCTTCGTCCTCGCCTTTGAGAATATACACATCGCGCTGGGAATATCCGGCGGGATAGAAGCAGATGTTGCTCGTGTCCGGCTCGCCGTCGGGCGCAAAATATTCGCCGAACTGCAGATCGATTTGCCGCCCGCGCTCGCCGCTTATTCTGAGCTTTACGGTGCCCGCCGAGTTCACGCCGAAATCGTATAAAAATCCGTCGCGCTCGTCGCTCGCAATTTTTTTTGCCTCTTTGACAACGTCGCCGCGGGTTATGTATTCCTTGAGCCTGCATTTTCTTATCAGAACCGGCTTTACCTCGCGCACGGGCGCTATCGGCTCCGCCTCGCACAGGCGCTTTTCGCCGCACGGAGTCTCCGCAGGCATGGCGTTTTTCCACGCGCTGTCGTCAAAGTCCGGCTCTGACCAGCCGGGAATTTCAAGGCGCGCGTCGTAGTAGCAGCCGCAGCGCAGGTCATCGAAAATGACCGGAGAGGGCGCAGTTTTGACTGAACTGTCAGCCTCGAAAATATCAATTCCGCCGTCAATATATTCCGTCGAGACGCAGAAAGCCGTGCGCGGCGCGCCCCTGAAGGCGGCGATATCAAAGTCCCAGATCTGACCGCCCGGCGCGTTCTGCATTCCGTTGCCGAGCATTATGCCGAGAACATTTTTGCCCGGCACGAGGCACTCGGTTATGTCATATTCGTCGTAATAGACAAGATCGTCGGGGTTCGAGATATACGGGGCCAAAATGCCTTTAGTCAGCCTCTGCCCGTTGACATAGAGCTCATAAAATCCGAGCCCCGTCAGCGTAATAACGCACTTTTTGACTTCGCCGTCTATCTCAAAAGTCTTTCTGAAATAAGGCGCGGGAATATGGGATGTATAGGTTGTATAATCATAGCCCGCACAGATAAATTTTTCCGAAAACATAACAGCACTCCTTTACGCTAATATCATAACCGAGGACGGGAAAAACTGCAACAGATTTTTTCTTGGCTTTAAGGGGTTCGGTATGATATAATCGACTCAGAAACCGACGGAGGTATTATCATGGCAAAGGCAGGCAGCAAAAAGCGGAAGATAATAATATGCATCGTTTCGATAGTCGCGGTCATTGCGCTGCTTTTCGGCGCGTGCGCCGTCTATCTCGGCGACTACTATCACGCGATAACGCCCGCAGATGAATCATTCGGGCTTCAGGACGGCAGTTCCCTGACCGAGACAATCAAACTCGACAACGGTAATATAGTCTGCAAGAGCGAAAATGCGACAAAGGGACTGATATTCTATCCCGGCGGCAAGGTCGAATACACGGCATATCTGCCGCTCATGGAGTCGCTCGCCCAAAAGGGCATACTTTGCGTGCTCGTCAGGATGCCGTTTAATCTCGCGGTATTCGATGACAACGCCGCAGACGGCATACGGGAGATGTTCCCCGAAATCACCGACTGGTACATAGGCGGCCACTCCCTCGGCGGCTCGATGGCGGCGGCGTATCTCGAAAAACATCCGAGCGATTTTAAAGGTCTGCTGCTCCTCGCCGCATATTCGACCGCCGACCTCTCAAACGAAAATATAAGGACGCTGTCAATTTACGGCAGCAATGACGGAGTGCTCAACCGCGAAAAATACGAGCAGTACCGCAGCAACCTCCCCGAGCTTACCGAATATATAATCGACGGCGGATGCCACGCGTATTTCGGCGTTTACGGCAGCCAGGACGGCGACGGCACCCCAACGATAGACAACGCCCGTCAGATAAATCTGACGGCGGATGCGGTTGCGAAGTGGGTTGGGTGAAGCTCACACAGATAAATCCACGATATAAAAATATACCCCGCTATGCATTTTTCGGCACAGCGGGGTTTGTTATTGGAGTTTTGTTCGTGATGTGTGGAGAACCTATGAGGTTATTTTCGTTTTTTCCTCTTTTTCGCGCTTGGCTTTTTCTTTGAGTTTGGCCAATTAATATTGCTGTTTTGGTAAAAGATATGCACCGTCTTTGGGCTGAACTTTTCAACATGCCGACCGACATAGAATCCTGCCGCCACAAACAGGAGCATTACTATAGGAGGGAAAATCATTAAAGTCGTAATCGGCTTAGGCATTACTTTCCACCGTTGTATGAACCTTTCCTTCTGCAGCGCGTCTGATTTCTCGAATGTAACAAACATTCTGCCGTCATTGCTCTCGGCAGTATATACATATACGTCTTCATTAGCATAGACTTTGACATATCCGAGTATCAGCGTGCCTCCGTTTTGATATTCATCAAGGAACTCGTCGGCATCCGGCATTATACTTTTGTATTTCGGTATTATATAGCACTTCTCACCGTCGCCATACAGCCGAATTGCGTCGTCCTGTATTTCGCAGTGATTAAAAGCGACCGTAGAGACTGTAAGTTCATCTTGCGTTTTTGCAGTCAATGCCCACATGCCATACAAAAAAATCCAGTAGATCAGTGCCATACCGCCAATGAGTATGATGCCGACGGCTATGGCTTCACCGGGATTTTTTATGTTGCCGTTGAATATATCGTTCTTTTTTCTCGGCACCAGCGGGATACCTTTATCATATACGCGATGGTATCCCTCTCCCGCACAGCGAACAAATTCTTTCTTTCCGACTGCCCTGTCATAAATGCGGACTTTCCGCTTTCCCAAAAACAAGTTGACATCTCCGTCTATGCGTATACCGGTGATATCCTCATATCTGTACAGTCGCTTGATGCCCCAAAAATTTTTATGGACAAACATTTCGTCTGTATAATATATGCGCTGATTGAAATATGCAATAATAAGCGCCAAATCAGGCAATGCGAGTATAGCAAAGCCGGCAGCAATGCCAATCATATGGGGAATCCTGCCGCAAAGGAATGTAGCCGTCGCCAAAAGAACAAAACCGATAATCCCGATAACAAAAAAGACTTTCGGCATCGTCACACGCCCGGCCTTGGCTTTTTCGCTTTTCGCCGCATCCATAACAAGTCTTGTCGCCGCTCGTGTAGCCACATAATTTTTCAAATGCCTTGACATATATTTCACCTCCGCCCGGACAGTACAGTAATTATACAACAGAGATTAGGTTTTGGCAATAAAGCGCAGGATGTTGTCGACGGAACAATTAATCCGATGCCTTTTTTGCTATTCCCTGCTCCAAGTCGCTGACTTCGTCTCTCAGCGCGGCAATCTGCTCCGGGTACGGATTTTTCTGAGCCGCGATTGCCTCCAGTTCTTTGATTGAAGCTCTCAGCTTTTTCCGGCTGTCTTCAATTTGCTCTTTTTGCTTTGAGAACGAATCAAAGAAATTATACAGACGCCGCGCATTTCCCGAGACGGATTGACCGACCTCCAAGCGGTATACAGTACCAAGGCGTTTGAGCGAAAGATACGGCTTCTTTTCATCCTGATTTTCCGGCACGGATATTGCAAAATCCATTGCAAATAGATCGTCGGGCATCGGCTCTTCTTTGCGAATCACGCTCTCGGAGAGGAAATCTTTTATCTTACCGACCTCCTGCTTATATTGCTCGCGGGAAAACCCAAGCAGATATTCCTCGTTTTTAACCGTATTGCGCAGACGGACATCAAAATCGGCAAGCATTTTCTTCTTCTCTTCAACCGACCTGTTCGCATCGTTAATGCTTTTTTCAAAAGCGGAGGACAGAAGCTCCGTGTGCCGCAGCTCGTTCTGCTTCTCGGCGAGCGTCTTCATAAGGGGCTCGGAAATGGACAGAGCTTTTACCTGAGCATATGTCAGCACATTTTCTTCGAGATCGGACGCCGAGCGCTGATAAGTTGACCCGCTCAGGAACTGCGAGATAAATCTCTGCTTCGTCTCCAGAATCTGCCACGAATATGAATCAAAGCTGCCCTTTGTGATATAACGAAAAATCCGTATCTCTTCGTTCAGGTTTCCTTTGCGCATGATTCTGCCCTCGCGCTGAACCATATCCGCAGGACGCCACGGGGCATCCAGATGATGCACCGCCTTCAATTTTGTCTGCACATTTGCGCCTATGCCAAGCTTGAATGTCGAGCCAATAAGCACGCGGACGATTCCTCTGTTGACCTTTTCATAGAGCGCGACTCTCGTCGCCTCCGATGTGTAGCTGTGGACGAAAGCTATCTCCTCCTGCGGCATGCCTCTTTCCACAAGAAGGCTCTTCATTTCGGCGTAGACATTGAACTGTCCGGTTTTCGGCGTGGAGTAATCACAGAAAATTATCTGTGCGCAGCCGGGATATTCCTCATATATTTTCATCACCTGCTCGGCACATACATCCGTCTTTCTGTAGCGGCTCTCCGGCAGTTCGTCGCAGCCGACCAGACGCAGATCAAGCGCCGCCTTTCTCCCGTCCGTGCTGACCTTCAGCATGTTGTCATAACCCTTGTCTATCTTCTTCTTGCGTATTTCTTCCGTGCGCTCACAGAGCTTATTCATATATTCCTGAAGCTGCGGGCTTTTCTCAAGTAAAATATCGTCATAGCCGTTGAATTCCGGCAGATCTCCGCTGCCGTTCACGGCATAAAAGCACGCGATATTTGCAAACAGCCTGGAAAGCTCCGGGAGATTGAAAAAGCGCGCAAATCGCTTGACTATCCTGAAATTCGAAGTATCCACATCGATTTCGCACACATATTCAGGCTGGGCGAATGACTTGACCCAATTGTCGAACACATCCAGATGGGCTCTTCTCATGACATCCGGCTGAAGATACATCTGCATGGCATAGGCGTCGGAGATGGAGTTGCACAGCGGCGTGCCGGTTGCAAAAACTACGCCGCCCCCGTTGTTCTGCTCCTGAACGCAGCGCACTTTTCGCTGCATATGCAGGCACTTCTGCGAGCCCCTGAGATTTATTCCCGCTATATTTTTCTGCCTCGAGTCGATCGGAATGTTCTTGAAATTATGAGCCTCATCGACAAAGAGGGTGTTTATCTCCAATTTGTCGAATGTGACCTCGGTTCTTGTACTCTGCATCGACATGATAAGCTGATGTGCGGTTTTGCGTATTCCCTCCTCAACCCTGTTCAGCTCCTTTCCCAACCCAACGGCCTGGCGCAGGAGCGCCATCATATCCTCGAGCTTTGACAGATCATCCTCCATCTGAGTCAGGACGCATTCGGACGAAAGCGGTATCATTTCAAAGCAGCTGTACGCTATGATGATTCCGTCATAGTCCCCGTTTACAATTTGATTTAAGACCTTTTGGCGCACATCCGGCTGAAATGTGCCGGGATTCACGGACAGCAGCTTCGCCTTGGGATACATTGTCTGAAAAATCAGCTCCCACTGTCCGACAATGTTGTTCGGCACGACGAACATATTCTTTCTGGACAGCCCCATCTGCCGCATCTTCATCGCTGCGGCAATCATGATATATGTCTTTCCCGCGCCGACATCGAATGCGAGCAGCGTGTTTTTCTCGTTGATTATTCTCTGAACGGCGTCCTTTTGATACGGATAGAGTTTGATTTCTTCGCTCATCTGCGGGAAGGACAGATTGGCGCCGTCATAGTGCTTTGCGCCGAGTCCGCCGAATATTTTGTTGTAGCTCTCCTCAACATCCCAGCGCCTGTCCTCGTCTTCCCAAAGCCATTTTCTGAACAATTCGAGAATCTTGTCTCGCTTTTCGAGAATCAGAACCGGCTCTTTCTTTGTATCGCGGCGAATCTCGCGCATGTTGAGCATCGACTCAAAGATATACAGCGCATTGTACTGCGGTATCCCGTATTCAAAATCAATCCTCGAGAGGCCGCTGTAATACCCATTATCCGGGATGAACCAATAGCCCGTATTCGGTTCATAGTTGACAAGATTGTAATTCTGCCTTCCTTTGGACTCCCAGATTTCATACCCGTTTATCAGATAAAAAATAAACTCGTTGATTATTCTCCTGTCCATCCACGGGACTCCGGGGGTCGCTTCTATATCTTTATATTTAATAGTATGTTCAACCGAGCTTACTCTTTCTCTCCCCGGCTTTTTGTATTTGTAGACCTTTGCCTCTTTCAGCTTTCTCGCCTTTGCATAGAGCTCAATCCAATGGTCGAGGGTGAACTGCTGCAGATCCTGCTCCGAGAGAGTGTCTATCATCTCCGACACCGGCATTTCGCAGTAGATGCTGCTATCTTTTGCTTCGCCGCTTACCGTAGGGTCGCCTATACCCAAAGTGTCATAATCTCTGTGGAGCAGCTCATACACCACGCCCTCATGGATTTTTTCCTGCAGCTCTTTGCTCTCCTGCGTTTCGGCAAGGTAGCGCACTATATAGTCCTTGCTCTTGTAAGTCATCAGGGGCACATTCAATCTGCTGAGTATGTTGTTAAGCTCTGCCTTCCACAGTATGCGAAGCTGTTTTTCAAGCCTGGGCGAACCGTATTTCGGCTTGCGTTTGAGATTTATCCCATCCTCGCAGACAACAATAATCCCCCAGTTATCGGGAATCTTCGCGCCCGCAGAAGCGCCGTGCCTCTCGCCCACTACGAGATAGTTATAGTCGAAATACTGCTGATAATACTCCACCTGACGCGGCAGCCTGCGATAGCTGTCGCGGTCGCTCTTGATTTCAAATCCGGTCAAGCAATCGCTGACCAGCATCACATCACAGACCGATTCGCCGATGCTTTTCTCCTGATAAATACGCCCTTCCGGATAGTTCGCCTGCAGCCACTCTATCAAAATGCCGCGGATTGCTTTATCGTCCATTTTTTGTCGCCTCCCGAGGCTCATCATAGCACGGAGGATGTCCCATTTTTGTCACATCGGATATCAGATGTCACGAAGAAATAACGCAAGCACGAAACCGCATTAAATTTTCACGACTGCCGGAACTTCAGATATGAACCGACCTGAGATATAGCTTTTCCGAAGTCGGGATCGCTGCGGAGCTTCACGCGAAGAGATTTCATAAAGCGGCAGCTTTCGGGGAGCTCTTCAACGCATATCCTTGCCCGATACAGCGGCGAGAGATACTGCTTTATGCCACAGGCACTCTCGGAAATATAATTACCGTGCTTCAACGCACCATGACCGATGCGCCCGTCAAAAACCGGATACATGCACCGAACGCCGCAGCAGTCGTCGCCAACCTCGGTCAATATGCAATAATGCACGCCGTCCGTATACGGCGAACAGTCGATTTTCAAAATATCTCCCGGGCGATACGGCACCGGAAGATTCAGATCCGCCGATCTCTCCCCGAACGCCTCCTCCGCCCGAGTATAATATTTAGTTTTTCCGCGACGGCCGTAATTGTGCAGAAAATACTGAATCTCCCCATTCGGCTCGGCGATATAAATATACTCCGGCCGCATAAATCCGCCGCTCTCAGATGCATCCGACCGCCGATACAGCTTCATCTCCCAGTACATATGACCCCAATCGCAGTCACTGCACTCCGAAACATATTCGCGGATTGCCCTGCGCGCAGACTCCGCAGATGCCGCATAATAAGCGCCGTCAACAAAGCTGTCAACGCCGCATCTGCGCAGCACAACGGACAGCACGGTTTCGTTGCCGCTGTTCTCAAGAGCCGCCGTTGCGGAATCCAGAGCGGCAATATAATCGGCAACTTTATCCGGCTCTCTGCGCAACTCCGCACTGTTTTTCAGCTTTTCAAGCAGCGCCCGCTTCTCAGCAAGTCCTATAGGCGCGCCGGCAATAATATTCGCATAGCCAAATTCACAAAGCCTTTCCGGATCTGACAGCAGATACTCCGAAAGCTCTGGCGATTCCAGAAGATTTAAAATTTCTTCTCTCAGTGTAAGCATACTCTCATCCCCCAAAATATCCGGCCGGCAAAAGCCACTTAGCGATATAATAAATAATAGCAGACCCCATGTACCGCATATAACCCACAGCAATATTCGGTTGTGCGGAAAACAAAAAAGCGAGTGTCCATAACTCAAATCTGTTATGAACACTCGATATGGTGCGAGTGACAGGGTTCGAACCTGCGGCCTGATGGTCCCAAACCTATGTCTGAACTTTCAGTGAGGGGTCTTGCGTCCTCTTTGGCGCTTTCTGTCGCTCCAACAGTTCCCCTTTGGAACTCTATTGGCCTGTTTATTTCAGCCATCGCTTTCGGCTTTTGGGGTTTGTGTGGGATGAAATTCTGTATATTAAAAGTGCTTCCGTCCAGATTTACCCCTACATCAGATGGTCCTATCGCAAAGAACAGCTCAGTAATTGCGCCGCATAAACAATGAAATAAGCGCTGGCGTGACATTACCCACCCTCTCGATAAACGGAAAATGTGTTGTGGTCGCTAAAACTCCCTCAGAAAATGTGCAGACAAAGAAAAAACTCGCTCATTTTTTGTGATTTCTCCATCGAGCACCGTAATCCACATCGTTTGGAACAATAGGAAGTGTATTGTTCCGAATGATGCTGTATTATTCCGAACAATACAGATATATTATTCGGAACAGTTTTATTCTGCAAATACTCCGTTCTTTCAGTAGCTATTTCCTACTTTCTGTGATATTGTTCGTTTGCCAAAAAGGAGGCGATGATATGCAGAAAGAAAACAATCAGACGGTCGGGCAATGGTGTGACCAGTGGTTCACCGCCAACCGACACAAATGGAACGGCAACACCGAGGGTGGGTACCGCAATTTAATCTACAGCCACATTCTCCCCGGCATCGGAAGCGTGACCCTCTCAGCCCTGACGAAGCAGGCGGTCACAGATTTCTATGATAGCCTGCGAAGCTAGGGACTCAGTGCCAGAAGCGTCTGGTGCGTCCATCTACTTCTGCGCCGGTGTATGGACGAAGCGGCACAGGACCAACTCATTCCCTACAATCTGGTACGGCTCTACCAGGAACCCAAGGCAGAGGAATACAAAACAGCCCCACTGCGCCTGGGGCAGCTCCAGCGTTATCTGAACGCAGCGGAGCAGTTCGGCGTGCTCCCCCTCATCTATACAGGACTATCAAGCGGCCTGCGGCAATGTGAACTGATCACCTTGTCGTGGGCCGATTTTTATGTCCGCTACCGGTACATCCTCAAAAGACAGCGCCTGCTGACTCTCAATGAGAAAGCGGCGTATCTCCTGAATCGGCTACCGGAAAACAGCTCACCCTATGTGTTCTGCAATCCAAAGACAGGAGCGCCGTACAAGCTCCATGAGTTCTATTATCTGCACAAGAAAATCCTGAAACAGGCAAGGCTCCCGTGGGTAGCCTTCCGGGATCTGCAGCGCCAGTGTATGGAGGTAGGAATATGACGCTCCGAGAATACATCAGCTTCTGGCAGGAAACCTACGACAAACACCAAAGCAGGCCGACCACCTATGCGGCGCACAACTATGTATTCAAAAACCATATCCTTCCCGGCCTGGGAGACACACAACTCTCTGAATTGACATCGGAGATGGTCAGAGAATTTTTGGAGGAACGCAAGCATTTCGGTAATCATCGGCCCGGCAGCTCTGGCTTGGGCGAAGAAACTATGCGGCACATCCACCGCCTGCTTCAGCAATGCCTGGACCAGGCCATTCGGGACGGCCTGATAACAGAGAATCCTGCCAAGGCATTCCACTACCGCAAGTCAACAACGGTGAAAGCGAATATCATGACGCCTCTGGAGATGGAGGATTATCTGGATGCCGCCGAGCAATTGGGCTACCTCCCCATGTTCATGCTGGCGCTGACAGCAGGACTCCGGCAAGGAGAGCTCATCGCCCTGAAATGGAGTGACCTCGATATTGAAAGCCGGACGCTGACAGTCGCGGAAAACCGTGCGGTGGTACGGCGAGAGCTGGTGGAGTACGGCAGTCAGACAAGGTCGATAAAGCTGACACCGGAGGTAGTCAACCTCCTGATTATGGAACACCGCAAGCACCCCAGCAGCCCCCTTATGTTCATGCACCCGGCCACGCAGAAACCCTTCTCGCCACAGATGGTTCGCCGGATGCACAACGAGATCATCCAGGATGCTGGCATCGACCATATCCGGTATGTGGATCTCCGCCATACCTGCGCCATCCTCGCTCTGAAGAACGGCACGGATGCCAAGGAGTTGGCGCAGATGCTGGGACACTACCGGCCAATGATCACCCGGCAGAACTATGAACCTTATCTACGCCATAAGGCGCAAAAGGATGAGGATATGCCAAATGAGGCCACTCGGGACGAGCTGCAGCAGGCGGCGAATATTCTGGATAATCTTCTGAAATTCTGATAGCTATTCTGCCAAAGGTGTGGTATATGTTTGTGTCACAAGGAGGCGAAGCCCATGAAAAACAAACTGCTCAAAGAACTGTACGACTGCTTCTATGTGCCGCCAGAGCTCCCGGCGCAGAAGCAGGAAATCGAGGAGTGTCACCAGGCGCTCATCGAAGCATTGGAAAAGCCGGAACGCAGACTGGTACTCCAGATCATCGATGCCAAGGACCGCATCGTGGAGGATACATCCATCGACAGCTTCATCTCTGGATTTGAACTGGCGTGGAAACTCTCCATGGAACTGAACAATTATGAAAACGAGCGCTTAGTCTCCTGCCGCACCGGAAGACTGGACGCTCGTTTCGCACTCAAGAAGGAGGAGCCAAAATGAAGAAGAAAATCATCATCACCGCTACATTCGCCGCCTGTCTCGCCTTGTGTGCCGCTGTGTGGCCACAGGCTGAAACGGTCAAGGAAACACCCCTACCGAGTGAAATGACCGCCGTGACCGCTCTACAGCCAACGCTTCAAAATACGGAAGAATGGGTGGTACCAGTGACAACAGAGAAAGAAAAGGCCGAAGTTGAGCCTACCCCGGAATGAACCGTCGAGGAGCTGCCTGTACCCGCCACAGAAACAGAAAAGCAACCCGAAGCGGAGCAGGAACCTATGCCACCCACGAAGCCAGAACCAGATTCCGCACTGGTGCCGCCCACACAACCGAAATATGAGTCGATACCAGAGATGGAGCCAGAAGCCAGCAATAACAGCTCGGAGGATAAGGTCTATGTCCCCGGCTTCGGCTGGATAGAAAGCCAGGGAGCCAACCATGTCGAGTACGCCGAGGATATGTACGAGAACGGCAACAAAATCGGCATCATGGGCTGACCTCAAAAACTGCGCCGCATAAACAATGAAATAACCGCAGGAGAGCAAAAAACATTCCTGCGGTTACCCTTTACCAGTTGATAATTCAAAATCTCTCGTCTGGAAAGGAAATCACAAATCTGAAAACTGGATTTTCAATAGACAAAACGGCCTTCCTGTGTTAAGATTATCTTGTGTTAGTGCAAACTCAGTGTATGAGGTGTCTATATGAGTCAAATTATCCAAAGATTAGATCAGCAGCAATTGAAATCCCTTTGTGGTGTTGTGGCTCATACTTCTGAAGGATTGACTAAAAGCGAATTAACAACACTTTTAGGTCAATGCGGAATTTGTGCTGTTGATGACGGCTTCTCCCGTAATCAGTTGGGATATACCATAGGCTTAAACAAAAGAGACTGGCTTTACAATTGTCTGGTAACAGAGATAAACAAGAGCCAATCGTTTAGTAGGGTCTTTTCGTTTTTGCAGGCAGCGCTGAATCCTGCTTCATACACGAGTGTTGATAGCAGGCAAAAATACAGGTACTTGTTCGAGGAAACAAACAAAATCCTTCTCTTTGCCGGGTTATCGATTGACCAAAGCGGACGATTGGTAGCAGTTTCGCAAGCTGAAACACTTACTGAAGTTGACCAGCGAGTCAACCACTTGAAAAAAGCTCTATATGACCGTGCCATACATTCTGAGGTACAGAAGTACTGTGTTGAAGACTATTTGAGAGCAGATTATTATGATGCCGTGTTTGAAGCGGCAAAAGGATTGGCTGAACGTGTCCGGCAGATTTCCGGCTTGACTACAGATGGTGGAACACTTTTTCAAACTGCGTTTTCCAAGAACGATCCTTATATCTTCTTTAACGCAATGAAAACAGATAGCGAGCGCAGCGAATTTACAGGCTTGAAGGAGCTGCTTGAGGCAATCTTCCACTTGGTTAGGAATCCAGCAGCGCACACACCCAAAGTTAATTGGAAAACCGATGAAACGAAGGCTCTTGATATACTTACATTAATATCGTTTGCACATAAGTATTTAGACGAGTGCCATCGTATGCCGGGAAAATAACGAGAGGATGCTTAGTATGGATAGACCTCAATATGTAAATTGGATTGTTCGAGAGGCCGGAGTGGTTTTCGAAGATCAGCAGCCATTGAACTGTTACAGACTATCCTATGTCATAGATGACGCTATCCTCGATGACTGGGCACTTCACATTAGAAGGCATTATGTTCCAGATGATGAATTGGAAGAAGATGCCGCGTTGAACAAGTTGACGGTAGAGGAATACTTGCGCCAATATGTTATCCCGCAAAAAGGAGAACCATTTGGACCGACGGCACGGTCAAATGATATTAGCGAAATTCTATTTGCAGATTTATTTGAGTTCATCCTGAACTATGAAGTTCCACGGTGTAAGCAGCACAATCGTTCCGGCAAAAATGAATCTGAGCATGGCACAGATATAATTGCATACAGGTTCTTCGCTGAGGGAAAAGCCCCGCATAAAAACGATGAGCTTGTGGCAATAGAGGTAAAAGCGCTTCTTTCTTCAAATGAGGCCGGTAAAGTAATTAAAGATGCAGTTACCGATTCAAAAAAAGACGAGGATCGAGTTTCTCATACTTTGAATTACTACCGAAAAAAGCTCCGCTTTATGGGAAAGTCAACAGAAGCAGAGGATGTAGCAAGGTTTCAACAAAAAACCGAATACCCTTATAGAACATCCTATGTAGGGGCTGCTATTTCAAGCTTGCCAGCTATCGAAAAGAAAGTCATTGTCGGTATTAAGGGAGCAGATTTGGAATTGAAAACAGATCAGTCCGTTTTTTATGTCCATGGAGCAGATTTGATGTCCCTGACACATCAAGTATTCGAGAGGTGCATTAAATGATTTTCTCAAATACTTCAAATTATATGCTCAAATACCAAAAGGCCAAAGCAAAACTTGTAGAGTATGACATTCCGCAAAAGGATTATCCTAAGTTTCCATTAAATTCGAATGAACTATCCTATCCTGTTGTTTACATACTTTCTCGATACGCCGAAAGTGTCATTGAAAACAACGTAGCTGACATGGAAGAATTTTCACCACATTTAGTGGCTGCTTCACAATACTTTGATGCGGCTGTAGGGGCCAATGATCGTGCAGAGTATGATGTTGATTTTTTGCTGTCTGGAGCCGCGTCCTATTTCCTCTCTGATGACTTTGGAAGCGCCAAAGTTTTATGCTCTGAGTTTTTTGCGCGAATAAATCCAGAAACCAATGTTCCTCAAAAAATCATGGGTGACTTACTTGGGTATCTTCTACTGAATCGAGACTTTCATATAAGTGAAGATACTCCTGATGGAGAAAAAGTCTGCCGTTCATTGCTGGCCTATTACAACACCGGAGAAGGAGCGGAAGAAATACAGAATTTATTATCGGAGTATAGAAAAGTGATTTATGAAAATGATGCTCCGATGGAAATATACTATGTCGATATATTGTGCGCCATTGTCACGGTGGCTTTGTCCAAGTCATCGTGGAGCCTTCTACCCAGGTATTCCGAGTTAGATCAGTCCCTGTGGTCAGATTACCTTAAAAGCCCAAAGGCTCCAAGAATGCTGTGGCCAGCGCAACAGCTTATTGGCGAAAAGGGAGTTTTAAGGGGGCAGAGTGCGATAGTACAGTTGCCAACCGGAGTAGGAAAAACTAAAAGCATTGAGCTGATTATTCGTTCGTCTTTTGCCTCAGACAGGGCGACTACAGCAATAATAGTTGCTCCGCTCCGTGCTCTGTGCAATGAAATAGCAAATGATATGATTTCAGCATTTGGGGATGAGGTTTTAGTCAACCAGTTTTCTGATGTTCTCGAGGAAGACTTTTCCCTTGATTTATTCTTGTCCCTTAAATCGAAAATATTGATTTGTACCCCTGAGAAACTCAGCTATATCATTCATCACCAGGCTGATTTCCTGGATCAAATAGGCCTGTACATATTTGATGAAGGTCATATGTTTGATGACGGAAGTCGAGGGGCTATTTACGAATTGCTAATCTCTGAAATCCGGGGGCGCATCTCGTGGGAAGAACAACTCATTCTTCTTTCTGCGGTACTTTCTAATGCCGAGCAGATTCAGAAATGGCTCTTGGGTGAAGCTGGTGTTTTAGCGTCAGATCCTAAAATTAAGGCAACACCCAAAACGATTGGGTTTGCCTCGCAAACAAAAGATATCCACTATTATTCTGATGATTCAGCACAAGAAGATTTTTATGTTCCCCGTAGTATAGAGGTTATTGCATTACAAAGGCGTACCCGCGAGAAAAAGCAACGCTATTTCCCGGAGCTAACAGACGCCAAAGACATTGCGATATATTACGCAAATAAGCTATGCAAAAATGGTGGAGCTGCCATTTTTGCTAATCGAACCAGTACCGTGCTGAGCGTAATCAACAGAATTATTGAATTAAGGGATCGGGGACACGACCTCGCTGAGATTAAAGGAAACAGCGATGGCGAGGAAATGAATCGACTGGCACAATTGATGTCCGACTATTATGGGGAACAGCATCCATATACGATTGCCTGCTATTTAGGAGTTGTCCCGCATTATTCTAACTTGCCTAATGGACTGCGCCTTGCTGTAGAGTATGCCTGTAGAAACAAAGCTCTGCGTCTGGTTGTCTGTACATCTACCCTTGCACAAGGAGTAAACATTCCGATAAAGTATCTTTTTATGACCAGTTTTATGGTTGCGAGAAATAGCATGCAGATCCGCAGTTTTCAGAATTTGATGGGACGAACTGCACGCGCTGGAATGTACACTGAAGGAAGTGTTATTGTTACAGATCCGCGGTTGTTTGACAATAGAAATAACCGGATCAATGGTGGCAACTTGAGATGGAATGACTGTACAAAAATGTTCGATAGCAGTGCTTCGGAACCATGTGGAAGTTCTATTCTGTCATTAGTTCAAGATATTGTTATTGACTACCAAGCGGGATTTATTGGTTCAGAAGTAGCAAAGTTTATTATTGAAAACTACGGTAAAAATGATTGCTTCAATCAACTTATATCAGAGCTTTCTTCGGCACTTCTTGAAAGGTATCCGAGCAAGACCAACAATAATATTGCAGAATCAGTTAGTTTTCGGAAGCGTACCATGGAAGCTATCGAAAATCATCTGTGTTTCGTTTTTTCAAACGACGAAAATACAGATAGGCAAGCAATAGCATCTGAGATTTGCAAAGAGACGTTGGCATATTTTATGGCCAATGATGATGAAAAAGCCTTGTTAGAAAGAATCTTTGACATCATCGCATTGAAGATAAGTGAGTTTGACCATTTTCAGCTTAAGAATTATGCCAGAACTATGATTGGTATTGACCTTTCGTTACAGATTGAAAAATGGATAGCCGAAAACCACCTTACCCAGCAGAATTATACGAATGAACAACTGGTTAAGATGCTCATATCCTTTTTCCTGGAAACCCATACACTCAAGAAAGAAATAGGCTGCTTTGCGGATATTTGCCAAATGTGGCTTGATGGCTGTTCATTTGTTGAAATGCATGAGTGCACATCCTTGCCGATAGCGGATCTTGAAGATATCTGCAGTAAGTCCATTTCTTACGAATTGAGTTTCTTTGTGGGGAACATCATTGATATCATTGAGATCAATGACGAAGACATAGTAAATCCCTTGCCCAATTTGCTCCTCCTACAAAGAAGATTGAAATACGGAGTCAAAACAGAAACCGCAGTTTCGGTATGCGAGAAAATCTTTAATGACCGATTCCTTGCAAATCTTCTGGCAGACGAAATAGGCCATGATGCAATCGAGGCTAACAGCATCGTAGGTGTTATGAAGTCGCATAAAGAGGACATCTTGGATATCCTATCGGCCTATCCGACATACTTTTTCGAGCGTGTCCAATGGATATGTAAGGATTAACTTCATGTCTTACGCCGAAACTTTTGGCTGCATCAATTGTTCGTGCATATGAAGAATCAGAGGTGAAAAAATGACTGTTTGCTATAATAAATTGTGGAAGCTACTGATTGATAAGAATATGAAAAAGAAAGATCTGCGGTTGGCCACCGGCATGTCTACCACTGCCCTTGCCAAGCTGGGCAAGAACGAGCATGTCAGCACGGAGATCCTCACCAAAATCTGCAAGGCGCTGGACTGCGACTTCTGCGACATCATCGAACTGGTGAAGGAGGAGCAGCATGATTGATTTTTCCAAGATAGAGCAGTATCGGGAGAATAACCGCATTGAGGCCAAGAAAGCCCTCGGCGGCCTGCCCAAGAGCATTTGGGAAACCTATTCTGCCTTTGCTAACACTCACGGCGGTATTATCCTGTTGGGCGTGGAGGAGTTGGCCGATAAGTCCTTCCGCACGGTGGATCTGCCCGACCCGGAGAAACTCATCAAAGAGTTCTGGGACATCGTCAATAACCCCAATAAGACCAGCGTAAATGTTCTGTCCTCCAAGGATGTGTTTGTTCAGGAGGACGATGGCAATCATATCGTGGTCATCAATGTCCCCCGTGCAGAACGCTCCTATAAGCCGGTGTATGTGGATGGAAATCCGCTCTGCACCTACCGCCGAAATGGTGAGGGTGACTATCGCTGCACCAAAGAAGAATACCAGGCCATGGTGCGGGATGCCTCCGTGAAAACACAGGATATGCTCATTCTGGACGAGATGGATATGTCCGTGTTCAACAAGGAAAGTGTCCGCAGCTATCGCCAGAGAATGCGCCTCTCTCGCCCCGGCCACGTGTGGGAAGCGTTGGAGGATGAAGATTTCCTTCTGAGACTGGGTGCCGTGGGCATCGGCTCCGATGGGAAGAAGCATCCGACCTCTGCTGGACTTCTCATGTTCGGCAACGAATACGACATTGTGCGGGAATTCAACGCCTATTTCCTGGACTATCAGGAGCAGTATGACATAGATACCCGTTGGACTGACCGTATCATCTCTTCCTCTGGCGATTGGAGCGGCAATGTGTACGACTTCTATTTCCGTGTCTATAACAAACTGGTCCAAGACATCAAGGTGCCTTTCAAGATGGAGGGCGGCGTCCGTGTGGACGACACCAGTGTGCATAAGGCACTACGCGAAGCACTGGCAAACTGTCTGGTTCATGCCGATTATTACGGCAGACAAGGCCTGGTCATCATCAAAAAGCGCGATTCCATCACCATGGCTAATCCCGGCGGTTTCCGTATTGAGATAGACGCAGCTAAAAGCGGTGGTGTGTCCGATCCCCGGAACGGAACTATGCTGAAATTGTTCAACCTGATTGATATTGGCGAACGTTCCGGCAGAGGCATTCCCCTTGTTTTCAGCGCTTGGCGGGAGCAAGGGTGGGCAATGCCTGCTGTTACAGAACAACTTGATCCAGAGAGAACAATACTGACGCTCACATTCGAAAAAATCGGCGATAAAAAATCGGCGATAAAAATCGGCGATAAAAAATCGGCGATAAACGCAAAAATGAAGGAAACCATTATTGCGTATCTTACCGACAACCCCGAAGCAAAAGCTTCCTCGATTGCTGAGTATATCGGCCTGAAGCCGTCTCGCACAAGAGACTATCTGAATGAATTGATTGCGGAAGGAATCGTTGTCGCTGAAGGCAGTAACCGTAACAGAACCTATCGGTTGAAGGCGTAACTGTTCTTATAGAGATATTGTTGAGCATATAAAAGAGCCCACTCAGGATTAAGTCCGTTTTTTGGGACACATAAACCTGTAAAATGCTAATATGGGAGATTGCAAAAGTCTCCAGAAAACGGGGGTAGCGATAAATGGCAAGAACGATTGCGGTAAAGGGCATTGGCAAAGTATCCGCAAAGCCCGATTATGTGGTGTTTTCCATGACTTTGGAATCCAAGCATAAGGATTACGATAAGGCAATGGATATGGCTGCCGACCATATCCAGCAACTCAATGAAACGCTGTGTGGGGTATAGGCTTTGAAAAGGGCTCTGTTAAGACCACGAACTTTAGTGTCCGCACGGACTATGACCGTGTGAAAGACCGCAACGGTAATTATCAGAGCGTATTCTGCGGATATGAAGTGACCCACAATCTGAAACTCGCTTTTGATTTTGATATGGGCAGACTGTCCCAGGCACTTTCCGCCATTGCCGGTTGCCTGTCTCATCCGCAGCTTTCGGTGGCATTTACCGTGAAGGATGCAACGGCGATCAACGAGGAGATGCTCCGCTCCGCTACCGCCAATGCAAAGAAAAAAGCCGAGATTCTATGCGAAGCATCCGGCGTTACAATGGGTGACCTCATTGCCATTGACTACAATTGGGGAGAACTGGATATCTACTCCCATACCCGTTATGACTGTTGCGAGGACGCCATGCCTTTGATGGCAAAATCCATCGATATCGACCCTGATGATATTGACGTGAGTGACACGGCAACATTCGTATGGGAAATCAAGTAAGGAGGAACACCTCTGTTATGTCTATGAATGAACTGCAAAAGCAGACAAATGCAAATATACAGGCGAAGGCCAATCTGATCTGGGAAATTGCCACCCATCTGGTGGGCTTGTTCAAACCCCATGAGTATGGCAAGGTCATTCTTCCCATGACCGTGCTGAAGCGTTTTGATGACGCTCTGAAGCCCACCAAGGCCGCTGTTGTTGAAATGGCAAAGAAACTGGATGCTCAGAAGGTCGAGGGCACTGTACGGGACGGCATTCTGTGTCGTATTTCCGGTTACGATTTTTACAATACCAGCAACTATGACTTTGCAAAGCTGATTGCCGATCCCGATGGCGTGGAAATCAACTTTGAAGCCTATCTGCAGGGTTTCTCTTCCAACATCAAGGATATCATCGACAACTTTGACTTTGCCAACACTGTCAAGCTGATGGTCAAGGGCGGCGTCCTGTTCGTGACGCTGCAGGAGTTCAACTCTGCAAAGGCAGATATGTCTCCCGACAAGATCACCTCTGCCGATATGGGCTATATCTTTGAAGAACTGATCCGGAAATTCTCCGAGTCTTATGACGAACAGGCCGGTGCTCACTTCACCAGCCGTGACATTATCTACCTGATGACCGAGCTTCTGGTTGCACCCGAAAAGGCTGAGATCATGTCCGAGGGCTGCACCAAAACTGCCTATGACATGGCAATGGGTACATCCCAGATGCTTGGCTGTCTGACCGAGCGCCTCCAAGAAATTAGCGCGGACGCAGCACTGACATGCTTCGGTCAGGAGTTCAACCCGGAAACCTATGCCATCGCAAAGGCTGATATGCTCATCAAGGGCGGCAACGCATCCGGTATGAAGTTCGGTGACACCCTGAGTGACGATGCCTTCTCCGGCTATGAGTTCGACTACATCATTTCCAATCCGCCCTTCGGCATCGACTGGAAGCGCGAAAAGTCCCAGGTGGAAGCGGAAGCAAAGAAGGGCTTTGACGGTCGTTTTGGTCCCGGCCTGCCTGCAGTCTCCGATGGCCAGATGCTGTTCATGCTGAACGGCGTGAAGAAGCTGAAGGAAGGCTCCGGCAGAATGGCGATCATTCAGAACGGCTCTTCCTTGTTCACCGGTGACGCCGGTTCCGGTGCATCCGAGATCCGCCGCTATGTCATCGAGGGTGATCTGGTGGAAGCCATCATTCAGCTGCCCACTGACCTGTTTTACAACACGGGCATCTCTACATACATTTGGGTCATTACCAAGGGTAAGCCCATGCACCGCAGCGGCAAAGTTCAGCTGATTGATGCCAGCAAGTGCTTCGTGAAGCGCCGCAAGAACATCGGCTCCAAGCGTGTTGATCTGGATGATGCTTGTATCGAACTCATCCTCCGTGCATATGAGGGTTTCGTGGATGAAACCTACGAGGAGAATGGTCTGGTTGTGGAGTCCAAGGTATTTGACAACAGCTTCTTCGGCTTTACCAAGGTGACTGTGGAGACTGCCCAGGCAGATGCAACAGGCAAGCCTGTTCTGAAAAAGGGAAAGAAGCAGCCGGTCAAGGGCGCATCCGACACGGAGATCATTCCTCTGTCCGAGGATATGGATGCCTATATGGAAAAGAATGTCCTGCCTTACAATCCGCTTGCCTACATCGATCCTGCAAAGGACAAGATCGGCTACGAAGTGCCGTTTGCCCGTCTGTTCTATAAGTTCGTGTCTCCTGCGTCCTCTGATTCCATCTTCGAGGATATCAAAGCATTGGAGGTCGAGGAAACAATCCTGATGAAGGAGTTGTTTGGTCATGCGTAAGATGATAGATAGCGGTGTAGAATGGCTTGGGGCGATTCCACAGGATTGGGATTTGGTGCAAATTAAATCCATTGCGTCGTGTAAGAGTGAAAAAAGCTCCTACATTGGCGGCGCATATATTGGTCTGGAACACATTGAGTCTGGATCTGGAAAGTTGTTGGCAGACGGTTCTCAAACTGGTATTGAAGTTGATTCTACTGTTTCGTCTTTTAGCGACACCGATATTCTATTTGGAAAACTGCGCCCCTATCTTGCGAAGGCTGCAAAGCCTAATTTCGACGGACAATGCTCCACCGAAATTCTTGTGTTGAATCCTTCATCTCGGATTCAAAAGGATTTCTTGTTCTGGTATCTGTTGGATCCAGCCTTTATTGATGCGGTAAACGCTTCGACTTATGGTGCAAAAATGCCGCGTGCAAACTGGAATTTCATTGGTAGCTGTTACTTGCCGTTGCCGCCCATGAATATGCAGACTGTTATTTCGAGTGTTTTGAATGAAAAATTCGCCCAGGTCGACACCCTCATTGCAAATGTACAGGCGCAGATTGAAAAGCTGAAAGCCTACAAGCAGAGCGTAATCACTGAGGTTGTCACCAAGGGCCTTGACCCAACTGTGCCGATGAAGGACAGCGGTGTTGAGTGGATTGGGGAAATTCCGGCGCATTGGGGAGTCACTCGTATCAAGAATATGTTTGAATTAAGGAACGAGAGAAACGATGAAGCAGACTTGACGAAAGTCAATTTGATCTCCCTTTACACAGATTTGGGTGTTGTTCAACATTCGGATTTGACTGCAACTACAGGCAACCGTGCTGTAACAGCCGAAGGATATAAGATTGTCCGCAAAAACGATATTGTAGTAAATATTATTCTTTGTTGGATGGGTGCAGTTGGCATGTCCCAATATGATGGTGTTACAAGTCCCGCATACGACATTTATCGACCTCTGAAGGACACCAACAGCGAGTATTACCATTATTTATTCCGCACAAATCGATTTAATGGTGAGTGCTATCGGTACGGACGAGGAATTATGATGATGAGATGGCGAACCTATTCTACGGAGTTCCGTGCTATCAATATTCCTTGCCCCCCTGCGGAAGAGCAAAAAAAGATTGTTGCTCACTTGAACGAAAAGTGCAACAAGATTGACCAACTGATTGCCATCAAGCAGGCAAAAATCGAAAAACTGGAACAGTATAAACGTTCCCTCATTTATGAGTATGTCACCGGCAAGCGGGAAGTGGTGTAATGGCGAAGGGCTATACCAATCAGCATATTGTTCCCAAACGATATCTGGATAGATTCGGAACGAAAGATGGCAAGCGAACCATCATCGGAACCCGAATTGTCAGCAAAGGAAATGTGCGGTTCTTTACTGAGTCCACCGAGAACGTTGGCTACATAAAGAATTACTATGATGTGACGGACAAGAACGATCCAAAGTATTGGGAGCATTATTTCGCAAGAGAGATCGACACCCTGTGCGGACAGGACATGGAGAATATCATCGCAAAGGTTACATTGTCCTGTCCCAATGTCACTGTTCTGTCTGCTCACGATAAAGAAGTTCTGTCGAAACTGATTATTGCACAACTGATGCGCATTCCCAAAAGCATTGACTATGTGAAGACGGTGCTTTATCCAAGGGTCTCAGCGCAGGTTAAGGAAGATCTGGTTTCCACATTACCTCCTGCTTTCTTTGAAAAGCACAGGGAGCAGATAATGAATACAGAGTTTTCCGAGCAAGATCAAAAAGAATTGGTGCTGAATCATTCTTTTGAGCCGGTAAACTTTGACCGTTATTGCAAAGTGCTGCAGGATGGTATTTGGGTGGCGTATCTTAATACGCGCTGGGATACCATGCCATTTCTCACAAGCGACAACCCGGTGCTTCTTGAAGGAGTTGGAAGCAAGGAAACAGGAATGTTCCGAAATGGGCTTGCGAATCCTGCAACCTGCATCTTCTACCCGCTAAGTCCGGGAATTGCGGTGGCAATTTACTCCAGACAAGGAATTCTGGGGTTGGCAGCAGATGAATATGACGGAAGAAAGGTTCTGCTCGATGAGTTGAAATACATCATGAGCAGGAACGTAAATATCATGGCTCAGGCACATCGCCATTCGTTTATTCCACAGCCTCTTTATGATGAGATTGCTGGCGGCAGCTTTTAATCGAAAAGACTGGAATCTAAGTATGCGCAATTCAGGGATTCCTTCAAATGTCGCTTAAGGGTTGACCTTTTCGCGAAAAAAACAAGGCATACTATGAATAAACATCTGATGGAGGTATCCTATGAAAGAATTGATTCCCATCGAAGCAGATAACCTGCCTATGGAAGTCGAGCAGAGTGCCGTGCCCATTCCTGCGGAGGGTAAGCGCCTATACATTACGCAAGACACCAAAACTATTGACTTTCATGCACTTCTGGGACAGATTGTGCAGTGCGTAAATATGGGTGAGATCCTGGCTGAGATCAAAGCTGGAACCCAGTATGTGGTTCAGATCCCCGCAGAGTTCCAAGCGGCGTATGAATCTGGCGAGATGTTCATCATGGAAAACATGAAAACCGGAAAAAAGTGGCCAAGCCTAATGAAGATTGCCGAAGATGGAAAGTATCAGGTTGTGACACCTCTACCTATTGCGGAGCAGGCAATTGTTCAAGGTAATCCGGTACAGGAGCTTGCAAACAGCCACCACAATATGTTGATGCAACAACAGGTGGCGCAGTTGACTGAGATGGTGGAGCGTACATATCGTGTGGTCGAGCAAATCAACCATGGGCAAATGGATGACCGCATTGGGCTGCTGGAAGCTGGTAAGAACGGTTTGATTCTGGCAATGTCCATGCCGGAAGGTGAGGAACGCAATCGCCAGATAGACTCCAGCAGACAGAACCTACTTGTTGCTCAGGCGCAGATTGAAAAAACGCTTGAACGCCGTGCTGGAGAATTCGAACCTCTGCCAAAGGCAGCTCCCGTTCGATTCATGCGTGAGGTCATCCACAGTGGCTACCTGGCAGAAAAATGCAGAGATGTACAGGAAATGCAAGACTATTATGACCTGTATTTACAGGCAACCAAGCTGCTTGCAGCTTCCTATGCCCTATGCGGAAATTTGGAAACAGCAGAACAAACTTTCCGATTGAGTGAATCCACCATTCGGTCTATCGATTTCAGCAAAGTTGAAACCATACGCTATCAGCACAAGGGATTGACAGATATGTTCTATTCGGCGCCTGCTGGGTATATTGCCACAGAGCGAACCGTCTGCTTAGAGGAAGCAAAACATTACGATTATATTGCCCTTGAGGTCAGTGGAGAGAAATTGTTGGAGGTACTGGGAAATGGACAAGCAGAAGCGGTTCAAGAAGCAGGAACTGAAGAGTGATGATTACAAGGGCATGGAACAGGGCGCAAAAGCTCTGAAGGGTGGCCTTGGACTGCTTGGTTCCTTAGTCTTGATAGTTAAAAATAAGGACAATCTGAAAACCCTTGGTAAGAGTGCCCTTAAACTTGCAGGCAAAGTCATTAAGATGTAAGGGGGTGTTATATCGTGGATAAAAGCGAGAAACGATTTGAGCGAGATATAGAATCCTTCCTGATTTCCCCGGAAGGTGGTTACACTCAATTTTGCGGACAGGATGCCGAGGGCAATTGGGTACATACTCGTCAACATGATGTTTCCAAGTGCATCTATATGGATGTGCTCTGTGAATTCATCGCCAAGACTCAGCCCAAAGAATGGGCCAAGTACACCAAATATTACGGTACTAACGCTGCGGACAAGCTGTACCACCGTTTGGAGACCACCATCTCCAACCAGGGTCTGCTGTATGTCCTCCGGAACGGCATCGAGGATATGGGCTGTAAGCTGAAGGTCTGTTTCTTCAAGCCGGAGTCCGATCTGAACCCTCTTGCCATTGAACGCTATGAGGCGAATATACTTGGTTGCACCCGTCAGTTCCGTTACACGATGGCAAACACCAACACCATCGATATGGTGCTTTCCGTGAACGGTATTCCTGTTGTTGCTCTGGAACTGAAGAATCAGTTGACCGGGCAGGACTATGTCTGTGCCATCAACCAGTTTAAGCATGACCGCAGCTTCAAAGAGTTTGCGTTCCGTCTCAATCACCGCTTCCTGGTCTACTTTGCCGTTGACCTTTATGAAGCATGGATGACCACGCAGTTGGCAGATGGCAGCACTCGATTCCTGCCGTTTAACCAAGGCTCCAACGGTGCGGGAGTAACCGGCGGCGCAGGCAATCCCCAGAATCCAAACGGCTATGCCACGAGCTACCTCTGGGAGGAAGTGCTACAGCGTGACAGTCTGCTCGACCTCATCCACCGGTTTATTTCCTTTGTGAAGGAAAAGGAGGAAGTGGTCAAGAACGGCGTTACTAAAACTGTCACCAAGGAAAAGATGATTTTCCCGCGCTACCACCAGTACGATGTGGTGCGTAAGATCATGGCTGATGTGCGGCAGAACGGTGTCGGCACAAACTATCTAATTCAGCACTCCGCAGGTTCCGGCAAATCCAACTCCATCGCATGGATTGCATACCGTCTTGCCTCCGTTCACGATGCAGAGAACAATGGTCTGTTCGATTCCGTTATTGTGGTCACCAACCGTGTGGTACTGGACAGCCAGTTGCAGGATACCATCAACAGCTTTGAACATCAGGTCGGTCTGGTGGAAGCAATTGACGATAAGAAGAACTCCCGCAGTCTTGCAGAAGCCATCAACGATAAAAAGCGTATCATCATCTGCACCATCCAAAAGTTCCTCTTCGCCAAGAAGGATATGGAAAAATTCCGTGGGCGCAAGTTCGCCATCATCATCGACGAGGCTCACCAAGGACAGAATGGTGAAAGTGCAAAATCTCTCCGCCGTAGTCTGATTGATCTTGGCATTGCTATCAAAGAGTATGCCGAAGAAGCCGGAATCGAAGAGGATGAAGTGGATTTGACAGACGAGTACATCAATGCGGTCATCGGCCAGGGTAGACATGACAATCAGTCCTTCTTTGCCTTCACCGCTACCCCTAAGGGGCAGACTCTGGAATCCTTCGGTACCGTGGTGGGAATGACGCTGGAAGGTGAACCCATCAAGGCTCCGTTCCATGTGTACTCTATGCGGCAGGCCATCGAGGAAGGTTATATTCTGGATGTGTTGGCAAACTATACCACAGTCAAAGAGGCGTTCAGGCTGATTCGCGTGTCCGAGGATAACCCGGAACTCATTGAGGGTCAAGCTTCCCGTGCGCTGTTTAAGTATTATAAGCAGCACGGTTATACCATCGCTCAAAAGACAGAGATGATCATGACCAACTTCTTGGAAAACTGCCGTTATCAGATTGGCGGTAAGGGCAAGGCCATGGTCGTAGCAGACAGCCGTGCAAACGCAGTCCGCTATTATCTCGCAATCAAGAAATACCTCGCCGACCATGCCGAGCAGTGCGTTGGCTGTGATGTTATGATTGCGTTCTCCGGGGAAGTAATGTTGGATGATTATCCGAGCGAGAAGCCTTTCACCGAGGCAACCATGAACCTGGACGAGAACGGCAAGTACATCACCACTGACAAGAAGTTCCGTAAGGCGTTCCACAGTAGCCAGTACAACATTCTGGTCGTTGCGAACAAGTACCAGACCGGATTTGATGAACCGCTACTCCACACCATGTATGTGGACAAAAAACTGCGTGACGTGACCGCCGTTCAGACCCTCTCCCGTCTTAACAGAACCACTTTCGGTAAGAACAGCACCTTTGTTCTGGACTTCGAAAACACCGAGGAAGACATCAAGGGAGCGTTCCTGCCGTACTATGAAACCACTACCCTCGAGGGCAGCACAGATTTGAACAGAGTCTATGACCTCCGCAATAAGATTCGGGATTTCATGCTGTACAACTTCGAGGATGTAGAAGCCTTCAACAAATTTATGGCAACCCAAGCGAGCAAGGAACAGGATGCCACTGCGCTTGGCAGACTGGCTGGTATGTTCCGCCCCGTAATTGCACGGTACATGGATTTGAGCGAGGAGGACCGCTATACCGTTCGGGACTATGTGCGTAAGTTCAATAAGGCTTATGCGTTTGTCACACAGTTGGTACGGCTCCATGACAGGGATTTGTTCAACGAATATCAGTATACTCTGCACCTCATCAGACTTCTTCCGAGAATTGGTAGCGAGGATATTGGTAATATCGAGGACAAAATCAAGCTGGAGTACGCATCCCTCACGGAGACCTTCCGTGGAGCAATCGTTCTGGATGAAAAGCCGCCGGCGTTCGTCCCCGGCGGTAGTACCGCTCCGAAGGCGCCAAACAAGAAAAAAGATACCCTTCAGAGCATCATCGATAAGGTGAATGAACGCTTCAGCGGTAACTTCACCGATGCCGACCGCGTCATCATCGAGGGGATCTATCAGATGTTCATGAAAGACTCTGAGGTTAAGAAGTTCAGAAAATATGCCAAGGACAACAGTACCGAAATGTTCGTGCGGTCTCTGTTCCCTGATAAGTTCCGCGATATTGTGACCCAGTGTTTCCTTGATAACAACGACTCCTTTGCGAAATTGTTTAACGACCCGGATTTCTATCAGAAAGTTCAGGAAGCAATGGCCCAGGAATTGTACAAGGCATTGAGAAAAGAATAACACGATGTTTTTTTCACTTGCATCATTGCCTGCTGTTGAAGCCAGGATATAAAGCAAAATTTTAGAGCAAAGAATGGGGGTATGGATATGCAGATACTTCAATTAGATGAGTTTTTAAGGTCAATAAAACAAAATATAGATACTCCACATTCTTTGTTACTCGGTGCAGGTGCATCTATTGAATCGGGAATCCCATCGGCAGCAGACTGCATTTGGGATTGGAAACGTGAAATCTATTTATCGCAAAACCCAGGTGCAATTGGAAACTTTGACAATTCCAAGTCTGAGGCTGTCCGCAGAGTTATTCAGCGGTGGATCGATTCACAAAATATATACCCGGCAGAGAATAGCGCAGAGGAGTACTCGTATTTTGCGGAAAAGGCATACCCAATAGCGGATGATCGCCGGAAATACTTTCAGCACTTAGTGTCAAACCATGATCCAAGCTTGGGATACCATCTGATTTCTTTGCTCGCGTTAGAAAATATAATAAAAAGTGTGTGGACAACAAATTTTGATGGTATGACACTGAAGTGTGCACATCAATACAGTCCGCTCGTTCCCATAGAAATAACCGCAGAAACCTCGGGTAGGATATACCGTGGCGATGTTGACAAGGAGCTCCTCTGCATCGCTTTACATGGTGACTATAAATATGGGGCGCTAAAAAACACAGAGAAAGAACTTGATTCGCAAGACGATGAACTGGTAAAGGCATTGCTGCATGAACTAACCAACCGAGATTTAATTGTTATGGGATACAGCGGGCGAGACCAGTCACTTATGAATGCTTTGCAGCAAGTTTATTCGACGAAAGGTTCAGGCAAACTTTTTTGGTGTGGTTACGGAACAAAGGTTTCATCAGAAGTTAAAGCGTTGGTTGAGATGGCCAACAAAAATGGCAGAGCCGCTTTCTATATTCCAACTGAAGGCTTTGATAGTACAATGTATGCAATCGCTCGCCACTGCATGAGTGAAAATAGAGAGTTTTTGGGGAAAGTGGACGATATCAAAGAGAAGCTGTCTATTACACTTGAGCCACAGCATAGTGGTTTCCTGCAACCTGATCTAACTATAAACAAAGTGGTAAGCACCAATGCGTTCCCAATCGCATTCCCAAATCAGTGCTACCAGTTTGAGGTTTTGCTTGCTCCTGGCGAAAAACAGTGGGATTTTTGCAAAATGCTGGTTAGAGATGATGTTATGGCTGTGCCCTACAAGAATCTTGTGTATGCGTGGGGGTCGAAATCCGTCATCGAGGAAGCATGCAAAGGCAAGCTAAAAACCAATATTGAGTTATGCCCGTTAAGCAGAGCGACAATTGCTGGAAATAGTACATTTCGGGAGTTATTGCTCAAAACACTTGTTCGCATTCTTGCCGCAAGCCATGGCCTGGGACATTCAAAGGACAAAATCTGGGATACAAAAGAAGTGCTGAAGTACCGTATTGGAGCCAAAACTGTTACAGCATATTCTGGAGTTCGGCTTGCGTTGTTATTTGATAACAAATACAGTTATCTCACACTTGTTCCGAGTTTCATGTACGCTGATGACGCAGTACTAACCAGGGAAGAAAAAAAGCAATTTGCGGACTGGTTCAATGCGAGAGTCAATAATGGTCGGCCGAACCAAAACGCAAATGAGTACATTAGAAAATGGGTCAGAAAAGTAATCGGCAACAAAAGGTTTTCAGCCAATTATCCTTTAGGGAGTACAACGAACTTTACATTTTCGGTTGTAAATAGCAGCGCGTTGGTTGGCGTGAACTTCGGAAAACAAGCTTCGATACAATTGCCCGTTACAATTTCGCCCAAACGAATTATTTTTTCTGGAATAGAATATCGAGATCCAACACTTCGATTCTGCGGCACATCTATGCGCGGTGTGGCTGAAGATTTCCATCCAATGCGCGGGTTAATTCTGAATGCCCCTGTAGATCATGCCATGAATAACAGCGTATTACATTCTGCAATCTCGGTAGGGGTGGTTTGTCCAGATGAGCATAACCAAAAGTTTGCTCAGTTCATTTCCGGTTTGAATCGCCAGTCGCAAGCGAAGCACAATACTGATTATCTGATTTCCTTCCCAGGTTTCTATCAGGCCTTCAAGACAGGTCTTGATTTACCTGATCCCACCAGTAGCAAGTGGAAGCAAATTACCGCTTCAAGTGAGCGGGATGTCCATAAAGCCGCTGTTGAGTTTGGTGATTCAATAATTAGAAAAATAGACCAGCTTAGCGCAAACTCTATTGATGTTATACTGATTTACATTCCCGAGGAGTATGAAGTATTCACATCATATACCGATGGAACGATAAATTATGATTTACATGATTACATTAAAGCTTACGCTGCGCAAAAACAGGTAGCAACACAATTTGTTCGAGAAAAAACGATTGAGAGCGATCTGCATTGCCAAATTATGTGGGCTCTTTCTTTGGCGCTGTATGTAAAGTCCGGGCGGACTCCTTGGGTGGTGAACGGAATACATCCAGATACGGCTTTTGCAGGAATTGGATACAGTGTTATGAATGGACCGTCGGGAAGCAATGTGGTTGTTGGTTGCAGCCATATATACTCTTCTGATGGTCGTGGAATGAAGTACAAGCTTTCCAAAATTCAAGATTATTCGTTCGACAGAAAGAAAAATCCGTATTTATCCGAAGAAGAAGCATATAGAATCGGTCTCAATATCAAAGAATTGTTCTACAAATCTTTTTCTGAACTACCGAAGCGGGTCGTTATTCACAAACGTACACCTTTCCGGAAAGAGGAAGTCAAAGGATTGGTGGAAAGCCTGTCATCTGCAGGAGTTAAGAATATAGAGCTCCTTGAGATAACATACGAGGATAACCTGAAGTGCTTTGCGTTAAATGAGCGTTGCACGCAGGTGGACGGATATCCTGTGCGCCGCGGGATGTGCTTCCCAATTGACAAAAACACCATGTATCTTTTTACCCATGGAATTGCACCATCTGTAATTTCTCCGAAAAGAAGATATTTCCAGGGCGGTAAAAGTGTTCCGCTACCACTAAAAGTGGTTAAACACTATGGTTCTGGGGATATGGCACAGATTGCAACGGAAATTCTTGGATTGTCGAAAATGAACTGGAACAGTTTTGGACTGTATTCAAAACTGCCCTGTACGATAGAATCTTCGAATGAAATTGCACGAATCGGATGGTTGCTGTCTCAATTTGAGGGAACACTTTACGATTATCGCTACTTTATGTGAAATCCGATGTAACCAAAGCGGGCGGCAATAAACAGTGACACTAAAAACCACCAGAAAAATGACGGTAAAAACCAACGACAACACCTAACAACCAAGAGGAGCTGAGGCCAACAGGTCTCAGCTCCTTCTTTCGCAGCGACTATTCTTTTCTCTGTGACCCATTCAAGCTGGCCCAATGCTGGCGCAGCAGCCTTTCTGCTTCTCTGCGAAAGGAATCTTGG
>ENA-OPYE01000086-OPYE01000086.1-human-gut-metagenome-genome-assembly--contig:-NODE-86-length-75074-cov-6.112558_pt1 | contig 75074 bp, 84 predicted proteins | sample MGYA00241063_ERZ501442 | MGnify/ENA primary metagenome ERZ501442 (study PRJEB25962, sample SAMEA1967055) | human gut metagenome | biome: human gut; feature: human-associated habitat; material: faeces... | reverse complement strand
CGGCCGTGCCAACCGAGCCGAACAGTCCTGCGATTGCGGAGCCGGCAGAACCAGCAATTCCGCCCAATGTGGAACCCACACCAGACAGAAGCCCAGAAAGACTGCCGCCTAAGCCGCCGATCTTCGACACTACACCGGAAAGTAGCCTGCCCAGATTCGACAGGATTCCCCCACCGCTGGAACCAAGGCTCCCCAGCTTCGAGATGATGCCGGAGATTTCCTCTCCCAGACCACCCATTTTTGAGGTCAGCCCGGAGATCAGGTTGCCAAAGTTCGACACGATCTGACCACCGTCTGCGCTGCCGATCTTCGACAGGAAACTGCCGATGTTGGACAGCAGGCCGCCGTTCTCTGTGCCGAGAACATTGCCGAGGTTCTGCATCGTACTTCCAAGGTTTCCGATGGTGTTCTTCATGGAACCGAGCTTGTCCACAAGCCCCGTGACCGTATTGACCGTGTCACCGACCTTGCTGATGCCGTTGCCGAGGCTCTTTAAGAAATCCGAGTTGAAGGTATCGCCAAGACTGCGGATCGCATTTCCAAGGGAACTGGTCTGAGAACTCAGCTCTCCGATGGATGTTTTCATATCCGCAAAGCCCTGCTTCACCTCATCGCTCATATTTCCGACAGCGGCTTTTGTAATCCCCTGCAGGTCCGTCCAGAGCTGCTGGAACTGGGTCTTCACCCCGGAAAGCCCGGACATCAGCTGAGACTGGATACCGCTTCCCACATCCCTTGCAGCACTGCCGACACCGCTCTGGCTTCTCTTGATCGTAGTGGCAAAACTGCCGACCACAGAATCCATCCAGTCGCCCAGAGAATCCACCGGAGTCGTGAGGTTACTGCTCATAGACCCGGCAAGCCCCTGCACAGCCTTCACTACCGACTTGACATTTTTCTTAATGCCGGTCGCCAGCAGCTTCATGAAGTCAGGCATATAGGTGTCTGCATCGGACAGAGGTCCTTCGTCCGGCACAGAGAAATGCAGCAGACTTCTGACCCTGCTTGCAACATTTTCTGCCGCTGCAATCACGGAACCAGCCGCTGCCCGGACACCTGCCGCCATCTGGGAACAGATATCTGCACCCCATCGGTATGCCGAAGAAGCAATCGAACCGAGCGAGTTAAAGCTGCTCCTGATACTTGCAACACCAGAAGAAACCGTGCTGCGCAGGCTGGACATTGCCGAAGACACCGTGGACTTGATGCTGTTGAAAGCAGAGGTCGTAGTGGATTTCAGTGTGTTCCAGCCGCTTGTGACCGTACTACGGACAGCTGTGACAGAAGAAGTCGTAAGGGACTTGATACTATTCCATGCAGTCGTAATGACTGTTTTGATACCATTCCAGCTGGTGTTTGTCAGAGTTTTCACTGCGTTCCATGCGCTTGTCATGGACGACTTTACAGAAGCAGTCGCCGAAGTAGTCAGAGACTTGATTCCGTTCCATGCTGTGGTGATAACGCTCTTGATTCCATTCCAACTGGTCGTTGTCAGCGACTTCACGGCATTCCATGCACTCATCATGGACGTTTTCACTGCTGCTGTTGCAGAGGTCACATTGGATTTCACTGCCGCAAAGCTGGTTTGGATGGTAGTCTTGATGCTGTTCCATGTGCTTGTGGTACTGGCCGTAATGAAACTCCATGCAGATTTCATCGCGGCACTCACACCTGCCGTTCCGGTCTTCACTGTCTGGCTGATGGCCGCCCAGCTCTTACTGTATGCCTGCTCCACACCCCTCATGGAGTTGGTGATGGAGGTAGACAGCGTGGTGGACAGGTTCTCTGCCGCCGCAGTCACAAGGCTGGTGTTGGTCGTGATACCGTTTGCCAGACCCTGCATGAAGTCCGGCATCCAGCTTTCCATATCAGCCAGAGGTCCCTCATCCGGCACAGAGAAGTGCAGGAAGGAACGGATACGGTCCGCCACTCCCGATACGGCACTTGCCACATCCTGAATCCTCGACTGGATACCCGACACAATGTTGCCAATCATGTCAGAGCCCCACGAGAATGCCTGTCCAGCCAGACCCTTGATAAAGGAGACTGCACTGTTAAAGCCGTTCGTGATGGTGGTCTTAATTCCGGAGATCGTAGAAGAAATCCCGGATTTCATCGAGTTAAAGGCTGTGGTCGCTGCGCTCTTGATGCTGTTACTGAGGGACGATACCGTGGATTTCATGGCATTCCAGCCGGAAGAAACCACCGATTTGATGCCATTTACCACACCGGAGATCTTGCTGCTAATGGCATTCCAGATGGAAGAAACCGTAGACTGGATCGCAGAAAGGACAGTCGAAATGACCGTCTTGATCGCATTCCATGCCGTACTCATCCGGGTCTGGATGCCAGTCAGCAGCGGAGACAGGAACGACACAATGGCGTTCCACACCGTCGTCACTGCAGTCTGGATCGCAGTCAGCACCGTGGAGATGGCTGTCTGAATCGCTGACCAAACCGTAGAGAAAGTCGTCTGCAATCCAGTCAGCATTGGAGTCACGAAGGCAACGATGGCGTTCCAGATGGAAGTGATCTTCGTCTGAATTGCGGTCAGTGCTGCGCCGATCAGGATCTGGATCGCCTGCCAAATAGTCTCAAACAGATATTTGAACGCATCCAACAGAGGTTTCATGGTGTTGTAGATGCCATTCCACACCGAAGTAATCGTCGTGCTGATGGTGTTCATGACCGTAGAGATTGCGGTCGAGATTGCCGTCCACACTGTTGTCACCGTGGTATGGATCGTATTCAACACAGAAGAAACTGCTGTGGAAATGGCAGTCCAGATGGTGCTGAAGGTCGTTTGGATACTCGTAAGTACGGTGGTGAAAAACCCAGACACTGCTGTAAATACAGTCGTTGCCACACTCTGGATAGCAGAAACTGTATTTGAAAAGAAGCTGCTGATTCCACTCCACACGGTCTCGAAAAAGCTCTTGATACTGCCCCAGACCGTCTGCCAGTCCGTACCGAGCAGACCAAGGAACACATCCAGCGCACTCTTCAGAGCAGTAAGAGTCGTGGAGAAAATGGACTTCACGCCATCCCAGATACTGGAGAAGATGCCCTTTGCCGCTTCCCATGCACCGCTCCAGTTGCCGGAGAACACATTGGAAAAGACATCGAACAGGCCAAGCAATGTATCCAGAACCACACCGAGAATGGTGGCAATATTCTGGAATGCTCCCTCAAACAGCGGTGCAAGCACCTGACAGAAGCTATCCCAAACTGCTTTCAGTACCTCAGTGACATCCTTAAAATCAAAGCCCAGCCCGTTGATCCGCTGTGTCAGCTGGTCGCAGAAGCCTTTCACCTTGGAAACAATGTCGTTCCAGATGCCGGTAATGGCAGTACGAAACTCTTCATTGGTGTTCCAGAGATTCATGAACGCTGCCACCAGCGTACCGATGACCGCCACCACGGCTACGACCGGCCCGGACAGACCACCCAGAACCACACCCAGCTTGCTGAACACACCGCTGGCACTGCCCACATGGGTGATGAGAAGCCGGACACCCTTTGCAAGAGAACTGAATCCCCGCATCGCTGTGCCGACGGTCGATATGGTCTTGCCCAGCACAATGAGCAGCGGACCGATGGATGCTGCCAAGAGCCCTATCTTGATGATCGTTTCCCTGGTACTTTCATCCATGCTGTTGAGCTTGTCCACGAACTGTTGCACGGCAGATACGATCTTGCGGATGGTGGGCATCAGAATGTCGCCAAAAGAAATAGCCAGCTCCTCCAGCTGAGATTTCAGGATAGTGAGCTGACCATTTAAGTTGTCCTGCATAGTTTCCGCCATGCTCTCGGATGCGCCATCGCAGTTTTCAATGGCACCACGCAGTTTGTTGATGTCCGTCTCACTGGAATTCATCAGGGCAAGGAAGCCGGACATCGCATTCTTGCCGACCAGTGCCTCTGCGTTGGATGCTTTCTCAGATTCGGTCAAGCCAGAAAATGCTACACGGCAGTCTGCAAGGATATCGTTCAGGCTCCTCATGCTGCCATCTGCATTGCTGGTGGCAATCGTAACTTCACCGATGTTCTTGCCCGCAAAGGTCACTTCACCGGAAAGGTTATTCATGATGGTACGAAGGGACGTACCAGCCTGTGAAGCCTTGATACCACTGTTTGCCATCAGACCGATGGCTTCTGCGGTATCCTCTGCCGAGAACCCAAGCGCACCGGCGATAGGCGCGCAGTACTTGAACGTTTCGCCCATCAAGCTGACGTTGGTATTCGCATTGGAGGAAGCGGCTGCAAGGATATCTGCAAAATGCCCGGAATCCGCAGCGGATAAGCCGAACGCGGTAAGAGCATCCGTGACGATATCCGAAGTCGTGGCGAGGTCTTCACCGGACGCCGCCGCGAGGTTCATGATACCTTCGATACCATTCAGCATGTCCCCCGTTTTCCATCCGGCCATGGCCATATATTCCATTGCCGAAGCTGCCTCAGATGCGGAGAACTTGGTCTTCGCACCCATCTCACGGGCTTTCGCACGAAGCTGATCAAAGTCATCCCCTGTTGCACCGGAAATGGCAGAAACCTTGCTCATCTCGGAATCGAAGTCGGCTGCGGTCTTCACTGCGGCAGTGCCAAGACCCGTTACAGCGGCAGTCACCGGCAGGAACTTCTTGCCGACATTCTCCACAGAAGATCCGATGTTCTGGAGCTTTTCTCCAGCTTCATCGATCTTGGCAAGAGTCGCATTCGTGGTCGCTGCCTGATCCTGTAAGGATCGTAGATTCTGTTCGGTCTCCACAATCTCACGCTGGAGGGCATCGTACTGCTGCTGGGTGATCTCACCGTTGGCAAGCTGCTCATTAGCCTGCTGTGCGGCAGTTTTCAAAGTTGCCAGCTTTTCCTTAGTGGCTTCAATGGCATCCTTCAGCATCTTCTGCTTCTGGACAACCAGTTCTGTATTGGAAGGGTCCAGTTTCAGGAGTTTGTTGACATCCTTCAGTCCGGACTGCGTCCCCTTGATTGACTTGTTTACACTTTCCAGTGCTTTGGAGAGCTTTGTGGTATCGCCGCCGATCTCAACGGTGATGCCCTGGATTCTGGATGCCATTTGCGTAACCACCTCCTTGCAGGCATGAAAAAAGCCCATCTGCACGGGACAGACAGGCTAAAAATGGGTATAAAAATACCCCGTCAGATTTCTCCAACGGGGTTGCTACCGATTATTGAATTTTACTCCATAAGAGCATTGTGCTCTCCATAATATCCTCATAGCTGATATCAGTAGCATACGGATATTTCTTCTGGTAGGACTTCCAAAGTGTATGTAACTGTGCGTCATCACTGACGGCAGCCATAATTTTGGGTGCTTCCTCTTTCAGATTTTCGGTGCTTCTTTTCTTACAGGTTGCCTCAAATGCCTTTTTCAGCACATCAGCATCGATGTCCTGCTCGTAAATAGAAAGCAGGGTCTTGATATCATAGAAGTCTCTCATTCGGGTATTCAAAAGACCTCTTGCAAGAACCGTCTGAAATTTTTCCGCCAGAATTGTTTCCAAATTATACGACCAAAGGCTGATGGAACGGTCATCCAAGAGCAATTTATAGTTGTACTCGATTGCTCTTGGCGTGATAACATCTCCTGTAGAAATATCAATCTTCATCGGTGTAACGAGTTTTCCCATCACGGCATTCATAGTAAACCGAATACCCGGATATTCCATTTCATCCATGATATTGGAAACTTCCTTAACCTCAAAGGTCACTCCATCGCCAAGGTCGATGTCCTTGATTTCATCCACAATCCGTCTGGCATCTTCTGCCGACAGATTCTGATTTTTAATACTCGTATCGATATCCATCGTGGACCGCAATGCTACGCCAACCATTGCTGTCACCAGCATTCCGCCTTTGATGATAAAATTATCTTTATACTGCGAATTGGCAACTCTCTCAAGGAAACGCTCCATCATATAAATTCGCATGAGCGTTCTGGCATCTGCCTTGTTTTCCTTTGCCACATTCTTAATTCTTCCCTTAACCTGTTCAGGTGTCAGCTGCATTTTACAATAATACCCCCATATATCTGCGGATCACATTATCAACCCGAAACAGCTTTGCATATTCCATGAGTCGATTTAGGTCCTTGTTTCTTCTGGAAACATATGTCTTCAGAACGGAATTGAAATCCTGTGCTTCAATACTGCTCCGGCTTCTCATCAGATCACAAATCGTTCGTTCCAAGTCATACATTGGAATCATGTTCCCATCGTTGTCTTTCACAATGATCTTTCCGACATCCAGTAATTCCCGTTTTACCGTATATACTTTACAACTTCCATCCGCTATAAGTCGATGTGCATTGTAACCGCTGTATATGGTAAGTGTGTGGACAAACGGTTCTCTGTCTGTCAGACCATGATAATAAAAGGCCTCATCATGTGAAAAAACAGCATTCGGGCATCTCTTATGAAGCACATATAACTCATCGACCCAATCCGATCCCGTAGAATACACACCACGGCTGACCGGCTCCAATCCGTTTTCTCGAACATATTTGTAAAATTTAAATTTTGAAATTCCAGATTTTCCCGCGATTCTCGGCGTAAGGTAATCATGATTTTGAACTAATCTTGTCATCTCATTCATAGAATCACCATCCTTCCGTGCTTATATTGTAATCGAAATAAGCACGGTAGTCAAGTAAAATCAAACGAGCGTGCTTATTTCACATTTAATATATGCACGCTCGTCGAGTTTTATTCTGTCAAAATTTGTCAAAATCAGCTTGCGAGGCCAGCTCTTTGTACGGATAGTCGTCGTTCTGCCGTTCCGTGAACATATCATTGACCAACCCGATGGTCAGCAGGTCGAGGTCGGCGATGCTGATACCGAGCTGTACACAGCGCAGCAGAAAGAGCGGGGTGGTCATTTCCCGCTCACTTTTGCGAGGTTTTTTCTGGATTCCACCTCGGTCTGCACATTCAGACCCCACAGTTCGATCAGCTGGGGCAGGATCTGATAAATGGAGAAGGTGTTGAACTGGTCCAGGAACTCCTCCGGGCTGTCCGGCACCTTTGCCGGGTCTGCATGACGGGCCATCAGCCATGCCAGGTCCTCGAACATTTCCAGACTGAACAGGTCGAGGTTGGAATTGTCCTCATCGTTCTCTCCCACGCTCTTTTCCAGCTGGCGCAGGTCTTTGTAAATGTCACGGCCAAACTTGATGCGGTACAGGCGGGGTACAGCGGCACTTGCCTTAAAGGTGACTTCCTTGCCATCGATCTCGATTTTCTTCGTAACTGCCATAATCGTAATCCTCCATAAATTTCATGTAAAATTGGCAGAGCCGAAGCCCTGCCGTATATCGTGTTTCTTACTCTGCCGGGTCAATGCTCACCAGTGCATTACCGCCGCTCACAGTAGGCAGCTTACCATCCCACTTCTGGATCTTCTGGTACTCGATCAGCGTATCGGACAGGCTTTCTGCCAGTTTGCGGTTTGCCTCTGCCTGTGCTTCTGCGGCAATGGAAGTCTTCTGGGCTTCCGCCTCTGCATTGGTGATCGCCACCTGCTTATCCGCTTCTGCCTTGGCAATGGCGGCTTCATTCTCGATCTTCTGCTTATCTGCATTCTGCTGTGCAATGGACTTCTGCTGGATGGCTTCGTTATAAGCATCCTCGAAATTCATGTCGTTGATGACGACCTTGTTCACAAACACAACGTCCTCACTATATTTCTGCACAAGGGATTCTGCCAGCTTCTGTTGTGCCAGAGGCTCAATCTTGGTGCGGTTTGTCACCTCATTGGGGCCAAGTTCAGCCATCGCAGACTTGATGGCAGATGCCACCAGCTCATCACCAACCAGACTCTTGATGTCGGACACATTCGCATACAGCCATGCACTCTTCTCAGGAAGCACCTGATAGGTCACGATCACATCAGCGGCATACACAGGGGTCTTGTCGGAGGCTTCACCCCAGACCTGCGCTTCGATGCGCTTATCCTGCTGCTTGTTGTTGACCTTGTGGATGCTCTGCACAAAGGGAATGCAGAAGTTGAGCTTACCGCTCTGGATGGTGGTCTCCTGAATCTGGCCGAAGCTGGTCTTCACGCCCGTGTAGCCGGTGGGGATAATGTGGAACGAGCAGACAGCCAGCACCAGAACGATAATCACTGCGAACAAAGGAAAAATCTTCTTCATAATCATATACCTCTTTATAATAATGTAAGCAGAGCCGAAGCCCTGCAGTGTGTGTCGGTCACTTAGCCCTGCGGCTCCTCGGTGTGACTGGTGTCTTCGGTGTCCACAGCTTCTGCCTGCGGCTCGTAGACCGCATCGTACCATTTGTTATAGACATCATCCGTGGTGTTAGTACCGGTCTTTGCCTTGACATAACCGTTTGCCAGAGGGGTTGCCTGCAGGTTCAGGGTGTCCGTCTTGACTTCCTTGCTGTCCTCATTGGTCTCACCCTCGATGGACGGACGGCTTGCCACACAGTTGTACAGCACATGACGGATGTGACGCTGATCACCATCAAACTCGAACAGGAATGCGAAATGCTCCAGTTCCACATTGGCGTTTTCCGCAAGCACACCGTTGCCATCCAGCTCCTCGTGCATGATGTCCGTGAGGAAGCTCTCCGGGATCAGCGCGATTTCCAGATCCCCCTCATAGCCGGAGTTGTTATTCACGACATAGTAGGCGATATTGTCCGCATAGAACGGCTCGATCTCGCCATTGGCATCCATAGAAAGACTGACTGCACCAGGGATGCGGACCGGCTTTGCGTAGGTGACGCTGCCATCTTCGTCAAAGGTCGCCTTGGCATAATGGCAGTTTTTCAGGCCAAATTTGACCTTATTGCTTTTCTTCGACATAGTGTTCCTCCCATAAAAATATCCTGCATGAGCATCACACAGTCAGCTCATACAGGACTTCATACATCTTTTCGGTTTCGATCCAGACCTCACTTTTCTCATAATAGAGTTCATGCAAAGTCAGGACTTCTTCAATAGTTGCTTCCATATCCGGGTCTTTGTAATCGGTGTACACCTCGATGTCCAGCCGGTTGAAGTGGTGATACACAAGGTTATCCGCACCGAAATTCTCGGCTTTCGGATACAGGAAGCAGATAAACGGTGGATCAGGGCTCTCCCCTTCTGCGAAATGGTCATACGCATAAGGAAGCCCCATCTCCTCCACCAGAGCTTTTACTTCTTCGTGGGTCATTGGTTTCTCCTCACTTTAGTGCCTTTTCGATGAGGGACTGGAGCTGCTCGATACCTGCTTGTTCAGCCGGGGCAATATGCGGTCTTCCTGCCACACGGCCGCCGCCGCGCTTGGCATGTCCCTTTTCCAACAGATGTGCCAGCTGGTAGCGGTTCTTGGAATGCACCACCATCTGAAGGCTCTGGCTGGATTCGGACTGTTTGGTCGCCACCCAGCTTCCCTTGTACGCGCCCGTCCTGGACGGTGCATTGGCCGAGATCTGGTCTTTGACCGTTTTGGCAGATTTGCGGACTGCCTTCTTGACTTCGGTGGAGGCAAGGGTCGCATATTCTTTTAATCCCTCGTTGATGGCATCTGCCATCTCATCGATGCTGACGGTTCTGCTCATCCGGCTGCCTCCTTTCCAAACGGCAATGAATCTTCAGGATCTTCTTCTGATAGTTCATCGGGTCGACGGATTCGATATTGTAGAGCTGCTCCCGGAAGCGGATACGGTAACCAGTGGAAGTCAATCCTCTCGTCTCACTGCACCAGCGAACCGTAAACACCACGCTCTTCTGTTCGGCTGTGACCTCACCCTCGTCTTCCTGCGCCTGATAGGTCGAAGCGTAGGCAAAGCAGGTGAAATATTCCTCCCATGTGTTCCGATGGTTTCCGACCTTATCGGTCACGACCGTGCTTTTCTCGATCGTGATCCGCTCATTCAGTTTCTCGATCATCAGAACACCCCCTCCCTCACAGCAAACATAATGGAACGAAGCGTCAGCATCAGCTGGTGATGGTCAGCTTCGTCCCGGTGCTCATAGAGATACCCCAGCGCATACAGAATCGCCACACGGCAGGTGCTGCGCAGGGCTTCCAGTTCCCTTGTAGGCTGTACTCCGTTCTCGACATCCCGGTCAGCGGCATTGACTGCCTCCCACTGGTCTTCCGATAAACGGCCCACATCCTTACACATCTGCTCCGCAGAAGATAAAAGGATGCCGATCAGGGCATCCTCATCGCTGCTGTCCACGCGGAGATAGGTCTTCGCTTCGTAAAGCGGGATCAGTGCCATAACCGGCTCCTCCTTTCTTGGCTTTCTTAGCCCTGCGGTGCCATCTGCAGAAGCTGTACGGCTTCGGGCAGGATCAGCTTGCCATCCACACGCTGGGTGGTCAGGAAACCGACCTGATCAGTACGGGCATACAGCTCGTTCAGACGGCGGAAGGTGCGGTTCTGGCGGTCAGCCACCCAGTAGTAGCTGTAATCACCGAAAGCCATGACCTTGCTGCCGCCCCTGATCTCCGGCATGAAGGCAGAAGTCTTCAGCGGACGGTTCAGCAGGGTATCAGGCTTACCGATCTCCAGACCCGGCTTCCAGATATAGTTGCCGTTGTTGTCCTTGATGGTCATCAGCTGCAGCACTAGGGCTTCGTTGCAGAGGAACTGTGCCTTCTTGCGGTACGGAGCCTTCAGTGCATAGTAGAGCTTGAAGATTTCATCGAAGGTAACGGCATCCTTCTGGGCAGCGGTCACACCGACCTTGGCACCGCCAGTCTCTGCCAGCAGACCCAGAGGCTTGCCCACACCATCGCCGGTGATAAAGGCGCGCTCCTCTGCGTTGCCCATACGCACACCGAAACGGCGGGCAATATAGGTGGCAAGGTCGAATGCGGAGTCGTTCAGAAGCTCGTTAGAAATCTTGATCATAGTGCCCAGCTTGTACGCAGACAGCATGGTCTGACCGAAGGTGGTATCGCTCTCCGGGATCTCCTCACCCTCATCGATCCAGCTTGCCTCACCGGTATCCTCTGCGATGGGGATCTTACGGGTGCCGGAGCTGGTGCGGATGACGGTCGCCAGACCACGGAAGATGTTGTTCTCCTCCAGTGCCTCCACCAGTTTCTTCTCGAACTCGTCGGGAACGGTAAAGCCGCCCTCGGTATCCTCACCCACAGACAGGGCATTGCGGACCTCGCCGTAATGGCCGCGGTTGCGGATCATGTTCCAGAAGTTATCGGCATACTCGGCAGTGGCGGTCGGCTTGACATCCTTCTTGGCACCGTTCTTCGGGTCAGTGTGGACAGGACTGGAAGTCGGTGCGGACAGCTGTGCCTCGATCTGTGCCTGCTGCTCCAGACGCTCGATCTCTGCACCCAGGTCCTTGACCTCCTGTGCCATCTTGTTGTACTGCTCCACGGCCTCAGCCTTTACCAGACCGTTCTCGCCGCGGTTCTTCTCCAGAAAGTCCTTGGTTTGCTCCCAGAGAGTGTTGCGCTTGGTGCGCAGTTCCAAAATCTTACTCATAGTGTTTGTCCTCCATAGATTGATTTGTGGTGATATAAAAAACAGCCTGAATGCACATCACTTCATGCACTCAAGCTGTTTCATCAGGATATTGTAGGGGATGCTGCCATCCTCGGTCTTGCCGTCCAGATCAAGTACAGGGCCGGAATTGGCAGGTGGTTCGGCCGGAGGTGTCGGCTCTGCGGACGGTTTCGGGGCAGCAGGCGGCTCCTTCGGCTCAGTGTGCTTCTGACCTACGTCTTCCGGCTTCACCCCCAGACGGTTCAGGACGATTAGATCCATCTGACGGCTGGAGAAAAGGTGCCCTGCCGTATCCTTCTGGAACGGCTTCTTTTCTTCGCCCTCGCCCGGTTCACTGTCAGGGTCTTCTTCCGGATTCTCCGGGTCTGCCGGGTCACTGTCCGGCTCCTCCTCTTTCTTTGCAAAGAGGATCTCGTCTGCGAAGCCCAGCTCCACAGCCTTCTTAGCATTCATCCAGGTCTCATTGCTCATGAGGTTGGCAATACGGGCGTGGCTGAGTCCGCTCTTTGCAGCATAGGCATTGATGATGCTCTCCTTGACTTCGGTCAGCACCTCAATGGCTTTCTCCATGTCCTTGGTGTTGCCCATCGCAACCGTGCTGGGGTCATGGATCATCAGCATGGCAACAGGACTCATCTGAACAGTATCACCGGCCATTGCCACAACAGATGCAGCAGATGCCGCAATTGCATCGATCTTGACCGTGATGCTGCCCTTGTAGTCCTTAAGCATGGTATAGATCTCGGCAGCGGCGAACACATTTCCGCCCGGACTGTTGATCCAGACGGTCACATCCCCCTCGCCGGATTCCAGCTCATCCCGAAACATCTGCGGCGTGATCTCATCACCCCAGAATGATTCCTCATCGATGGGACCTTCCAGCCGGAGGATTCTGGTGTCGTCACTGTTTTTGATCCAGTTCCAGAATTTCTTCATCGGGTTCTCCTTCCATTTTTCCGTGGCTTACTCTCACTCAACCGGTTATCGCTGTCAGGTTCTTCTTCCGGGTCGGGCTGTGTCTGCTTGGGCTGATTCTGCTGGACTGCCGCAGCTTTATTCTGCTGTGCCACCCCTGCATCTTTCAGCTTCACATAGCCGCCGTTCAGGTAGTAGTCATCTCCACCCTCCTCTGCCGGGATGAGGTCCATGTTCTCCAGACGATGCACATCATTCGGAGAGAGGAAGCCGTTGCTGATTCCGGTCGCATAGCCGTTCATCCGGCTCTGGTAATCGCCACGGAGCAGACCATCCACATTGAATTTCGGGAAGTAGGTATCCTGCTCCTCTTCCAGCAGCAGATCCTTGATGATGCCCTGCTCGATGCGGACAAGCCACGGGGTCAGGGAGTGCATTACGAAGTTCAGCGACTGGTATTCAATGTTGGAGAAGGTCGCCCTGGACAGATCAGCTACCAGATGCGGCGGCACACGGAAGATGCGGCAGATTTCCGTCACGGAAAACTGCTTTGTCTCCAAAAACTGGCTGTCCTCCGGTGGCAGGGAGATCGGTTTGTAGGCCATGCCCTCTTCCAGCACTGCCACACGATGGGCATTGGCTGCACCGCCATATGCTGCCTCCCAGCTATCCCGGATACGGTTCGGGTCTTTCACAACGCCGGGATGTTCCAGCACACCGCTTGGCTGTGCGCCGTTCTTGAAGAAGGACGAGCCATACTTGTCCACCGCAATGGATGTGCCGAGGCTGTTCTTCATCATGGCGATCGGTGAAAAACCGATCAGACCATTGAAGCCCAGTCCCGGCACATGGAAGATCTCGTCCCGGCGGAAGTAGAGGTCCTTGTTCTGTTCACCCGGAACTTCATCCGTGTATGCGTGGTAGATATAGTAGAGCTCGCCACTCTCATCTCGGTCGACTTCAACATTTTCTGGTAAAAGCGGATACAGCCCCAGCACCGTGTTCTTGCCATCCCGGACGATCTGTGCATAAGCGTTGCCCCAGAGGAGCAGATGGGTCATCAGAGTTTCCCAGAAGACAAAGGATGTCATTTCCGGGTTGGGCTGGCGATACAGAATCTTATACAGCGGATGATCCCGTGCCTTTTCCTTATTGCCGTTATCGTCTGTTACCCGGTAGAGATGCAGCGGCAGTGCCGCAATGGACTCTGCCAGCAGACGGACACAGGCATACACAGTCGGAATCTGCATGGCGGCTTTCTCATCCACCTGCTCCCCGGCATTGGAACGGCCAAACACAAAGGTCTGCCCGGAATCACGGACGTTATCCGTGACCTTCGGCAGACCTTCTTTTGGCTGTTCTGTTTTAGGAGAATCCCTTGGGTTCTCAAACCCCATCCATTTCCAGAATCCCATTAAGCCTTATCTCCTTTCTCCAGTTCCGGCAGGCCGGCAAGGCTGGTACCAAGGGACGCAACACCTGCCACAATAGCCGCGCTGCCAACTGCAACCCAGTCCACAGTGCCGCCGGGCATCTGTGTCACGACCAGAGCCGCACCAGTCTGGAACATCGTCTTTGCAGCACGGATGCCGGCTGCCTTCCACCATTCTGCACTCATCAGATACTTCATTGTGTTTTCCTCCAAATCTTCATATCAAAAAACGATCATGTCACGTTCGTCGTAGACGCTTCCCTGCTGCTGACCTTCATTTCGGATGCAGCGGTCCAGTGCCATGATCGCAGCGACGATACCATCGATCTTCTCCGGCGACTTCGCCTTGGTCGGCTTGATGTTGCCAGCCGGGTCGGTATCCACGACCACATTCCCCGCCATCCATGCCATGACCGGATTGCCGCCGTGGATGATCCTGCCTTCCATCAGGAGCTTGTAGAACTCCTTGGTAGGCGGGCTCATATCTTTGAATCCCTGACCGAAAGGAACGACTGTGAATCCCATCCCCTCAAGGTTCTGGGTCATCTGCACGGCTCCCCATCGGTCAAAAGCAATCTCCAGAATGTGATAGGTCTTGCCCAGCTCCTCGATAACCTTTTCGATAAAGCCGTAGTGGATGACATTTCCCTCGGTCGCCATCAGGTAGCCCTGCTGGTACCAGACATCATACGGAACAGATGCTCTGCGCACGCGCTGGGGGATCGTGTCCTCCGGTATCCAGAAAAACGGAAGCATGAAGTACTTCTCCTCTGGAACTCTGGGCGGGAACATCAGCACAAAAGCCGTGATGTCTCCAGTGCTGGACAAGTCCAGTCCTCCATAACAGTCACGGCCTTTAAGTGCTTCCATATCGATTGGCTGATTGCCGAGGTCATAGATGTGTTCCGGGATAAACCGAGTCAGCGAGGACACCCACATGTTCAGACGAAGCTGCTTGAACACATTCTCCTCTGCCGGGTTATCCAGTGCTTCCTGATATGCATCCCGGACACGCTGGATCTGAATGGTCTGCCCCAATGAGGGATTTGCTTTATACCAGTTGGCTTCATCATGCCAGTCATCCTCATCTGTCAGTCCATAGACCACAGGATAAAAGGTGTGGTCGATCTTACGTCCAGCCAGCAGGTCAAGGGCTTTCATGTGGAGCTCGTAGCAGATGCTCTCCTTGTCCGTGCCGGCCGTGGTGATCAGGAAGAACAACGGCTGCTCACGGGCATCACCGGAACCTTTGGTAAGGACATCGTAGAGTTTTCGGTTTGGCTGGGCATGAACCTCATCCAGAACAAGGCCAGACACATTCAAGCCATGCTTCGTACCAACTTCAGCAGACAGGACTTGATAAAACCCTGCGTTCCCATAGTTCACGATGCGCTTCGTGGCCGCCATGATCTTGCACCGTTTCAGCAGTGCCGGGGTCATCTGCACCATCTGGTGGGCAACATCAAAAACGATGGATGCCTGCTGGCGGTCAGCTGCAGCACCATAGACTTCGGCAGATGGCTCATTATCGGCAAAAAGCAGATACAAGGCCACCGCAGCGGCAAGCTCGGATTTTCCGTTTTTCTTGCCGATTTCGACATAAGCCGTGCGAAACTGACGGTTCCCTTTTTCGTCCACGATGCCGAACACATCCCGGATGATCTGCTCCTGCCACGGAAGCAGCCAGAACCGCTTTCCTGCCCACTTACCTTTGGTGTGTCGGAGGTTCTCAATAAAGGTTACTGCCCGATCTGCTTTTGCGGCATCGTAATGGCAGCTGGGAAGCATGAACCGACTTGGTTTATAGTCCTTCAGTTTTGGATAGTTTTTCGGTCTGCACTCTGCCATCAGCTTCCACCTCCTCCCAGCAGATTTTCCATCTCATCGGTAGCATCCGCAGGACCGCCGTCTGAAGCAATGATGCGGCTTCGGGAGGACGGGGTCAGGCCGAACTGCTCTGCGAACTTGTTCATAATCTTCAGATAGGTCTGTGCGATGGACACCTGCGGCACCTGCTGCCAGTAGCCGGACGGGGTCTTGACAATGGTGCCGTGCTGGGTGATGAACTCCTCTGCCTCCTTCCATCGGGCATATGCCTGACAGTAACCGGCAAAGGCCGCCATATCCACTTCGGTCAGGATGCCGATGGCTTCCATCTGTTTTGCAAGTCTGCGCCACTCTTTCTTTGCTTCCGGCTCCAGCCACTTCGGACAGGCCGGTGCTTTCTTGTTGGGCTTCGGTTCGCTGGTGTTCAGCGGATGCTTGCCCGGATTGCCTTCCAGCTCCTTCATGGCGGTCGGCTTTGGTTTTCTGCCTCTGGTAGCCATTGGCTTCCCCTCCCTTCTGTAAAAATGGGTAAAGAAAAAGGACCTCCGAAGAAGTCCTTAAAATATCATTTTCCCAAACGAGAAACTTTTTCGTATGAATAGTAAATAGTTTCCCATTTTGACAACTTTATATAAAACACATCGGGTACGAGGCACAGCCCCTTTTTGGGGCGTGTACCTTTTGGGTGCTGTTATGCGTTGGGGTTGGCTTCCTTCCAAGCCTCGTATTCATCGACCAGCTCCGCTTCCTCGATGACCTGCCAGACGCTGCAGAAGCGACTTCTCTGCTGCTCGATCTCCGCTTCCGTCCAGTCTTCCGGCTTGCGGCTCATGTCGTGGTAGGCGTCCATCTCCGCTTTCGTCCGGAAGAAAAGGATCTGCTTCAGCTTCAGCGTTTCCTCATTGTTACGCAGGCTGTACCGCCTGCCTTCTGCCGCCCTGCAAAGGCTTCCGAGGTCGCTGCAGCTGAGGGTCATGTCCTGCTTGAAGGCGATCTCGATGCCAATTAGCTTCTTCTCGGTGTCGGCTCCCTGAATATTCTTAAGGTAGGTTTTTGCTTTGTTCGTCATGGTCTGTATCCTCCGTGTGTTTTGTTTTCCGTAGGGCTTTCCCCTTCGTTGTGACTGTATATTACCGTCACTGCCCGGACATAGCAAGCGGCTATGCTGCACGATCATACACACCTCTTTTTGTCGGATTTATGTGTATTTCCACACTGGAAGAATCCACCACTACGAGCAAAAGCCCCCGAAGGAGCTCTGCCCTTTTTCAGTGTGCGTTCCTGATGCACCACTCGATTGCGTGACCGGCATCCGTGTAGGTCTCATCGGAAATCTTCAGAAGTTCCAGCCGGCATTCAATCGGTGACCAGCCTTCCTCCGGGTCTTCCACAAAGCCGTATACCGCTCCCTCCAGCATGCCATTCCAGTTCATCTGGGCAACCAGAACCCTGTCACTGAACTGCATGATGCTATCGTAGCAAGGTCTGAGCCGGTCGTAGAAGCTCTCGATGCTGATGTTGTTTTCCGGGAAGTCGATCAAATGTTTTTTCATGGTGAATTCCTCCGTGTTTTCGTTTTTTCCTTGGGGCTTTCCCCTTTCGGTATGTGCATATTACCGTCAGGTGCAGCAGATAGCAAGCGGCTAAAGTACACGATCTTCTGCCCGGAATACCAAGCAGAATGTACATCACTCTGCATCCTGTTCCATGAGTTCCACAATGGTATCGTAGAAGAACTGCGGGTCATATGCCAGCGGTTCCCGTCCGGCTTCCTTATCCATCCTGATCTGGTCTTTCACCATATCCTCGGCATCCTCCAGCGTAAAGGCATCCTTATCGCTGTCATCCATGTGGTTGTAGATTTCCACGATGACATCCATCATCCGCTCTTCCATGTGCTTCTCCTTTCTGGCGCATCCACGCCGCCACATCTGCCCCTGTGTTGGACGTTGTCGGTTCATTCGGATCGTTTTGCCACCCGTGGCACAAGCCCCTGTGTGGGGCTGTGTCGGGGGCTGTCGGTTTATCTGGTCATCCGTCCCAGCAGGTAGGCTTCTTCCATTGCTTTCTGGATGCCCCAGACCGGAACCTCAATGAAGTCCTCGCTGTCATTATCGCGGGCTTCAAGGTCGCCCCGGCTGTCTACCGCTGCCATCAGGCGCTTGGCGATCTCCAGCAGGGCTTTTTCCTCTTCCTTGGTGATGTTCTTCTTCATGGTGGTTTCCTCCGTTTTTCTTGGTTTTCCGTTTCGGTATGTGCATATTACCGTCTATGTCATACACTATCAAGCGGCTATACTACACAAATATGTTCCCCCGGAACTGTGCGTATTACGGCAGAAGAAAAGGGCCGCCGTTTCCGGCAAGCCCCATGTGTTTCTCTGGCTTAGTAGTCTTCATCGTCCTCGTAATCTTCCTCTTCGTCCCAGTCATCTTCCTCTTCATCCCAGCTGTCATCCTGGTCTTCTTCCTCATCTTTGAAGTCCCACATATCTTCAGTCGGCTGGTTTCTAAGGTCTGGGTTCTGCTCGACATAGTCGGCAACCGCTCCGCAAAGGATGTCCAGAACCTTTTCGTAGGCTTCCTCGCTGTAGACTGCCCAGGCATCTGCAGTCAGCTTTGCGATTTTGTCGTTGCCCTTGGCTCCAAGGAACCGCCCTGCAGGGTTGCAGGTTTCCTTGCCGTAGCCGATGCCCAGCTGGTCGCCATCGTTGTAAAAGCGGTATCCGATGCGGCTCATTGCCCTTACCAGCTCCCCTGCGAGGCTGTCTGCCTTGCCCGTCTCCGGTACCAGTTCCTTGAAAAGTTTATTGATGCGTTCTTCGTTCTTCGTCATTGTCGTATCCTCCGTTTTTGTTGTTTTCCCCTTTCGGTGACTGTATATTACCGTCACCTCGGAGCACTATCAAGCGGCTAAACTACACGATCATTCAATCCTGTAATTGTCATATTTATGTGCTTCTCATGCCAGCTTTCGGAAGACAGACACGAGCAAAAAGGCTGGTCATTTCCAGCCCCTTGCGCCTGTCGGTCTTGCCTTTAGCGGATGATTTCAAGGTAGCTTACGTTGCCCCAGCAGTCCGTTCCCTTGAAGCGGATGCGCTTGTCGTTCTCCCTGTCGAGGGTGAATTTCCGCAGGAGCTTCATCTTCTGGATGCGGTTCAGAAGGTCCTTGCCGTTCTTCGCATCCTCAACGCTATCCCTGATCTCGACCACCGCGCTGTCGCTTCCGTACCAGAGGTTGCTGAGTGCCTCTGGAATTCCGTTTGCAAGGTAAAGGCTGATTTTTGTGTAGGTCATGTTTTTTTTCTCCTCAGAATGTCATCGTTTCCGGAATCTCATCCATGCCTGTCTCCCAGTCATGGCAGCTAAGTTCGATTTTGCTGTACATCTCTGCGCTGTCCGGCTCATCGAAAAGCCGGAAGCATTCTCTTGCCAGCTCCTCGCTGGTGTGCTGCTGGATTTCATCCGGCTGTCCATCCAGCCGTGTAAAGGTGATCTCGTAAGTGTAGCGTTCCATGTTCTTTGCCCCTTTCGTTTTGGTAGCTGTATATTACCGTCACTGCCGGACACTATCAAGCGGCTAAAGTACACGATCATCTGCGCCCTGAACTGTGGATTTATGTGTTTATCCGGGGAAGTTTCCCTCCCCGTTTTTCTTAGCTGAACATCTCTGCCGTGTCATCGTCGATCCAGAGGTGCATGCCGTCTGCTTCCATGATTGCGTGGTCTTCATGAACCTCGGTGATGATTCCTTCCCGGCTTCCGCTACTATCGAATTCGTTCCAGTGCCATGTTGTCTTTCTTCCTTTTTTCCATGTTCTCCAATCAGCCATTCTGCTGTCCTCCTTTGCTTTTTGTAGCTGTATATTACCGTCACTGCCCTGTGATAGCAAGGCCATAAAACCTCATATTATCAACGATCTTCGCCCCTCATGTTTGGTACATATATGACCCCTGATTGACTTGCTATATATGTGTTTCTGCGGCATTATACACACAACGAAAGCAAAGAAAACCAAACCAAAAACAGAGGACAAAAACCATGAAAAAGACCATTACAGAAGTTGAAACCGCAATCGAAAACCGCATCGCAGAGCTTGAAGAAGAATACGAGCTGGACATTTACGACCGCAACGACATTCGGGAAGAAGAATACCAGAAAGCCGGATGGCGGCACGACCCTTTCCCAGAGGAGCTTGAGGAAGAGGACGAAGAAGAGGAAGAGGATTGGCACTACCACAGCATGGAGGAACGACTGAACGAGGTCGGCATGAGCATGAGGGATTTCTTCTAAGGAATCCCAAGAGGCTCCCCAGCAGAGGCTGGGGCTCTGCCTCGTATCCCCCGTTTTGGTTTGGTATGATACACAAAACCGCTGCCAGATGTTTGTGTACATTATGGCGGCGGTTTTCCTTGCTATCGTTGCTTTCCAGAGGTAATATACAGTAAACTGGAAGGGGGTTCTCATTCTTTTGAGGCCCCCATTTTCCGTCTAATCGGCTTCGCCCTGTATTGCCTGATGCATCACCCTGCGGTTATGCGCTCTGGCTTTCTTTTTCAGATCCCTTTTCCATCTGCGGATGGTCATCGCCTTGCAGTGATTTCTCGACCATTCGTATTCATCCAGAATGTATCTGCCGCCGTGTTCCCTCTCGCCATAAGCAGGCATCTTCCTGTGTCCCATAGGCTCCTCCTGTTAAACCAAGCCCTCCCGGTCTTTTCTGGCCGAGAGGGTATTTTTCTGATTGTGCTATCTTATTCCGGCTTCGTTCCGTCATCCATCTGGATGACTGCCATCTGCCCGAACATGCTGACGAATGCCTCCGGCACCCAGAAGCGTTCCCTGAATTTCTGGATGAGGTCCTGGGGCAGCTCTGCGAAATCTTCCTCTCCCAGTCCACAGATGAAGAAGTTCCCCTTGATGGGCTGCTCCAGTTCCGGGATGTATCTGCTGAATGACTTCTCGGTGAACAGCCCGTTGTCATCGGTGACCAGGGCGGCGCGTTCTTCCCACGGGTAGGTGGCTGTGATGCAGTCGCAGTCGAGGATTCGGTAGAACTCTTTCAGGGAGTTTTCAATGTCCACCACCTGCGGATGCTCCATCGGTTTGATCAGAAGAACCTTCATTCGACCCAGCCTCCTTTCACGATTGCCCAGTCTGCAAGATGCATCTTCTGCTGTCCGCCCCATGCAATGTCCTCTAATGCTTCCTCCGTTCCGCAGCGGTTGCAGATCTGGATGGCCGCCCTTCGGCTGAGTGCCTGCTGCTGATGGTCGTAGCAGTCAGGCTTTGCTCCGCACCTGGGGCAACATGGGCCGGTCTGTCGCGTTTTACCAAGGCGGTCGAGCGACACCTTGACCTCGGCATCCGTTGCCACACGGTGGCAACTGTCCGCACCGTAGGCAACGTTCAGATGGCTTCCGGTATCCCAACTCACCAAGATGTTTCCGGCATCATCGACCCCGTTGCAGGTTCCCTGCGTTCCGATGGGCGGTGCCTGCCTGTCATCCATCTCATCGAGAACGATCCGGCATCCGACCGGGAACTCTTTTCTCAACTTCTTGACCATTTTCTGATCTGCGAAATTCATGCCTGCACCTCCTCGATCATCTGCTGGGCGGCATCCTTATCCATGCATTCCTTCAGCGCACCTTCGAGGATGTGCATCGGGAAGTGGAATGCCTTGTAGCCGTCATGCAAAACTTTGTAGTAATACCGGCTCGGTGCGCGGTGTCCGAAGTCATTCTCCATGATATATACCATTGCGGTCACCATCTCCGGTTCTGCCCCTTCCCGGAGCAGTTCGATGTTCAGGTCTTCCTTGCGGTAGTAGTTCGGGTAGCCCTCATAGAGGTCGAGGTTTCCTTCGTCTCTTTCCGAGATCTCCCACACCAGAACCGGCGTGTTCTTCTTCGGGTTCGGTGCGATGGTGGCGCAGCCGCGGAACAAAAGCTCCCAGCCGGCCAGCACCGCCTGCCCTGCAATTTTTGCATCCGGGCATCGGTCTGCCATCTGCTCCACCGACAGGTTGCTGCCGTAGGCGATGTAATATTTCTTGTTCTTCATTTGAATCTCTCCCTTCGGTTTTCTCCGCTCTTGTCTGGCGGTATGGTATATATCACTCTTCTGCCCTGATTTATCAAGGCCGATGAGCATCATATACTGCACAATGTTTTTTGCTTTTGATCGTGTACTCTTACATCATCTGCCGCTTCTTCAGATACCGGATGGCTTCCGCCCTTCCGATACTGGCTGCCAGTCCACGCTTCAGTGTGTCCAGCGGAAACTCCCAGTCGCTGTATCCGCCACGCAGCAGTTCAAAATACTCGGCATCCGGGCAGCCAAGCCTCCGATCCTCGTGCATCACATAAGCGATGCAGGGCTTTGCCTTTTTCATGCGGTTCCCGTTCAGGTTCCAGACCGGAAGCTGGAACTGCTTCTTGTAATAGTATCTTGGGCATCCCTCGTACCGGTCCAGCAGGAGCTCATCGTATTCCGAGAGTTTCCAGACCACCGCTGGTACGCTTTCATTGGCATCCTGCTCGATGGTGGCATAGCAGCCGGTCTTGCTCTTTTTGAACAGGAGCCGGTAGCCAATGATCTCGGTCGTGCCGACCACCACAGCGTAAGGGCATCTCTTTCCCATCCGCTCCATGTCAAGGTTGCTTCCGTAGGCAAGGTAATATCTGGATGGGCTTCGGCTGATCAGTTCAAACATCTGCCTCACCGTCCTCCCTGCCAGTGAACTCCACTCCCTGGAAATCCTCCGTCCCAAGCTCGATCTGGCTGTTCCGCCACCAGTCCTCTGCCACACGCTGGGCTTCCTCCACGGTCGGCTCTTTCATCTCAGATTCATAAATGGTCACCGTTCTCTGGTAGGTCTCGGTGATGGTCACCTTAAAGGTCCTGCCTCCCGGTGTGTTTTCATTTTTTAACGTGCTTTTCATAAACCTGCACCTCCTTCTACCACCTCAAGGGCGGTTGCCCGCCCAAAAGGTGCCCGTGCATCCCGGCTTATTTGTTCCGCCAGGATGCGTTGCCCTCCATGTTCCGCAGAAGGATCTCCCTTGCCGTTGCGAATTCATCCCCGATGAATCCCAGCCTCAGCATCCAGCACCGCATCGCGTACTTTTCGTTGTCGGTCTGCTGGGGCTTCGGGCTTGCCGTTCTGACCATCTTGGCAAGCTGGCTCATTGCGAGGCAAAGCTGGATGTAGGCTTTCATCTCACCGGCGTGCAGCCCGTTGCGCTTTCCGTCCGCTGGGTCTGCGAATTGGAAAAGGCGGAATTCAATGGTCCCTTTTGTAAAGGTGGCATGGAGGTTCAGCATGTGGTACCGACTTGAATTGTAATGGGCATTCCGGTTTTCCCAGCTGGAACCGTTGCCTTCGTACCAGATGTCTTCCAGCTTGCGCATGGTGGTCGGCTTCTCGCGGTTCAGCCGGTCGAGGAAGCGGTGGTCGACCACACGGCAATATTGTCCGGTGCGCCCTGCATCGATTCGAATGGCTCTGCCGATCTGCTGTTCGTGCGCCGCCATGATGTTCACAAGGTTGCGGATGGTCTTTGCGGTGTGGTCGCCTTTGCCAATGTGAATGTGGACTCCGCATCCGCGGCTTGGGCCGCTCTTTGCGCCTGCCTTTCGGAGCAGCCGGATGATTTCCTGCAAGGTTTCGATGTCGTCGTAGGTGAGGATCGGGGTGACCAGTTCGCATTTTTCTGCGTCCGGTCCGTAGATGCTCACATCCCTCTGGAATTTCCAAACCCTGCCCTGTCCATCCTTGCAAGCCCAGCTGTAATATCCGTACTCGCTGGCCGCGTTCCATGCTCTGGTTCCGAAGTACTCGGCGACCTTTCTTGCCGCTTTTTCTCTGGTGATGTTGTTCATCTCGATCTCAACCCCGATGGTCTGGTTCTTCATGGCTTCAATCTGCTCTCTTGTTTTATCGTTCATGGTATGTTCTCCTTTGTTTTTTCCTTGTTTTCCCTTTCGGCATGTGCATATTACCGTCAGGTGCGGATAATAGCAAGGATATAAAAGAACATATATTCGACAAATATAAGGCAGAATGATCGTGTACATTTCTGCAGTTTATCCGCTTGATAATGTACATTTTCAGAGCTAATATCGGTACAATGGAAGAGGGTCTCGCATATTTTCCGGCCTCCATTGGGGGATTGGGAGCTTACGCTCCCGCCTCCAGCATCTGCGCCGTGTCTGCCCCACAATCGGGCTGTGTCGGCCGGGTCGTATCCGGTGCGACCGTTTCCCCTGTGGCAGGATCGCCGTTCTGTGCCGCCAGTTTCGCGGCTTTCAGGGCATCCCGTTTTGCCTTTTCCCTTGCAAGGAACTTCTGTGCTTCCTCATCCGTGCGGAAAGCCGCATGGCCGGAAAGGTTCTCCATGAGGATCTTGCGTGTCTCTTTGAAATCCGGACCGTTCATCCCCAGCCGCAGGAGCCATGTGCGGAGTGCGTATTTCTCATTCTCATCGTTGACATCCTTTGCCTGGATGCGCTTCTGGCTGATAGCCTGCTGGTTCATCAGCACCGCCAGCTGTGCAAAAGCCGTCAGATGTTCGTGGTCCGGTGCAGTCGGGAAGCCGGTAAAGGTGACCTTCTCGGTGGTGATTTTCAGGCCTTCCAGTGCAGCACCATGTTCAGTCTCATAGTCGCTGACCGCATTGATGAAGTTCATGATGGCAAAGGTGCAGCTATCGTCCTTCAGCTTCTCGACCAGCCCCTCTTCCACATGGAAGTGTCCTCCAGTCGCCTTGCCGATGAGCTTACCGCGGCTGTAAAGAAGGTTGACCAGGTTGCGGAGAGTCACACCATTGTGCTGGCTGACCGGGAATGCAAGCTCCAAGTCCAGCGGCACTTCTTCCGGCTGGTCTTCTGTCTCCTGCGATTCTGCATCCGGCTCATCCTCTATGGTATCATCCTCAGCCGTATTGTCCGGCTCCAATGCATCCTCGGCTCCTGCTTCCGCAGGTTCATCTTCTGCGGTATCTGCATCTTCGGATTCCTGCTCGTCCAGAACCTCCAGCTCTGCTTCGGGCATCTGCTCAGTTTCCGCTTCGGTCACAGGCTCCTCATCCATATCCGCTGTCAGCTCTGTGTCCTCCGGCTGGTCATCCGTACTCTCAATACTCTCGCCGCCGCGAATCAGTCCCTCATTCAGCAGGGTCGTCAGCAGCTCGGCATCTGCATTCTCCGGCTCGACCAGAAGGTTGCCATTCCGGTCGATGGTGTAGCTCCCGATGTCGTAAGAATACAGAGGTGCTTTGGTATAGTAAGGGTGGATGCCGGTCAGCTCCTCCATGCGTTTTGCGAGGGTCTTTCTCTCGGCTACGTTCAGTTTAAATTTCAACATAATTCATCGCTCCTTTTCGTTCATTTGTTTTTGTGCATCCCGATGTTCTTTTCGGTAGCACATATATCACTCTAAAACGGATGAATAGCAAGGCCATTTCCCGATATTCTTCATGTTCGACCATTTACACAAGGGACCGCAAAATCTGTTGTGTAAATAGGACCAATATGTAAGCCCACCATATCAACAGGTCGCTTTCTACCTAGTAATATAGCGGGCCAGTTTATTCTTCCAGACCTGCACACCACGCGATGCCGGCCAGAACAAAGAATGCGTTGGCTAAGCAAATGCCGTTGCCCCAGATACGGTACTCTGCCGAATCCGTATACGGGTCAGCCAGCCATTTCCGGATCTGCTTCTCCGTCTTCGGCTTCTTGGCATGGGTCACGATCTTACGGTGTGTTTCAAACACATCCGCCCAGAACGCCAGATCTTCCTCGGTTGGGTTTTCCGTTCCGAGATCTCTGCACCACCAGTCAGGGAATCCCTGCAGTCTGGCACACTCGGTCGGTGTCAAACGGCGGACGGTATAGGTCACAGGTGCGGGCTGTGCTTCCGGATTGTCGATGACCAGACGGTCATTGAAGGCATCCTGCCCGTTGAAGCCGCTGGGATGTGCCCCGGTTGCCACGGTTCCCATGACACCCTCGTTCAGATGCGGCACCGGTGCGATAGTGGTTGGGTCTTTGTAGTCCCGTGCCATCAGGGTCGGTGCGACTTCTTTTGCCACCTGCATATAGGAGCCGGTGGTCATGGCATACACATCCTCCGGTGCGCAGACTGCATGGCGGTCAGTGGCATCCAGTGTAAAGCAGACATCCTCATTGACGCCATCCCCCTGCGGACCGTTCTCATCCTTGCGGCCGATCATGTTGCCCTGCAGGACGAAGGTCTGCATCTGGTCACTCCGGGTCGCCATCAAAGCACCAGACTTGCCATGCAGGTCGATCAGCTCATTACGCTGGTTCACATGGAAGGCCGTCACCTCTTCCGGCTGTGCCACAAAGGTCTGCTGCTTCATCCCCGGTTCTGCTGCCAGTGCCGCTGACTTCTCTCCCAGATCCCGGACTTCATCCCTCTGGTTCTGGGTAAAAGCGACCGGCTCTACTACACAGATACCGCCCTGATTGCAGGTCGGGTCTCCACCGCTGCGATCCAGTGTCCGGGAAGTTTCGGCCTCATAAAAACCGCTGTGCGGATTGTCGGACATCATGGAATGGCTGGCTTTGGAACAGACACCATAGCATTTCGGAACGAACAGTGTCTGGTCGTTGTTGCAGCCGAGCGTGGCAGACTTCTCCTCCTGCCAGATAGCTCCCTTGCCACCGCCTTCACACCCGGAACGGATCTTCAACGTGACAGCCGGGGAGTTTTTAACTTCTTTCACCGGACTTTCCACTGAATTTTCAACAGCATCCATGACCATCGGGACATTACCGCCGCCCGTACCACACCGGCTTGTCAGTGTCTGCACCTTACCATCCTCGGAAATCTTCACCCTGCTGTCAGCAGGATGATTCTCCAGTGCGATGGCGGCAGGCACAACACCAGCCCGGAGGGTCGGTGACCGCTCTTCCTCGTATCCGATGCTTCTGGCCTCTGCGGAATGCTCAGTACAAAAACCGGCAGCTTCCAGAACACACGGCTGATGCCCATGCTCCTCTGCCCGGAGGGTTCCGGTCACATCCTGTGGAACATCCATCTGCCTGCCGCCCTGGTCGTTCAGACAGATCCGCCCTCCTGCTCCGCTGCAGCCTGCCTCTCCAGTGCCGCTTTCAGCACCGGCGGCAGCTCTTTGCCACGCACGGAAGCCCTCCGCAGAATACCGAGACACGCCTTCGGACTCAAATAATATCTTTGGGGCACTCTGGTCTGCAAAATCTGCGACAAGGTAGATACGTTTTCTTCTTTGGGGAACGCCCCACCATTGTGCATCAAGAACTCGATACGCGACGCTCCATCCGTCTCCCACGTAGTAGTCAGCGTCGGACCAGCCTTTCTTCTCAGGCGCAGGCACCGAGGCGGCCGGTTCTTTAACACCGATGACGGCTTCGAGGACTGCTTTGAAGTCCTGCCCTTTGTTTGAGGAGAAGGCCCCTGGCACATTCTCCCACACGATAAATCTTGGTTTTTCTCCATTGGTCTTACACCTCATTTCCTTCACGATTCGGATTGCTTCGTAAAACAGACTGGACCGTGAACCATCCAGACCGTCCCGCTTACCGGCGATGGACATATCCTGACAGGGACTCCCAAAAGTGATGATGTCCACTGGAGGCAGGTCTGCTCCGCTGATGGCAGACACATCTCCGTAGTGCTTCACCTGCGGCAGACGTTTGGTCGTGACCCGGATGGCAAACGGCTCGATCTCGCTGCTCCACACCGGAGTGATCTGCCCGGTCAACAGACCGCCCAATGGAAAACCCCCGGAGCCATCAAAGAGGCTGCCGAGGGTCAAAGTCTTATTCTGTTCTGTGCTCATCCGGCGACCTCCTCTCCGAGCATCTGCTCATTTGCTTTCCGGTAAAAATCTCTGGATACTTCAAATCCGTAGCTGTTGCGCCCCAGTTCTCTTGCTGCTCTCAGCGTGGAGCCGCTGCCGGCGCAGGGGTCAATGACCACATCGCCCTCATCTGTAAAGGTCTCGATCAGTCGTTTCAGCACGGAGATCGGTTTCTGGGAAGGATGGATTTTCGGATATTCCCTGCCATCCCGCTTCCAGTCAAACCAGTTGAAGATCATATGGGGCTTTCCGTCCTCACCGAGATTACGGAACTTCGGGAGCTTTCCCCGGTACAGAACCAGAGCATACTCCGTTGCACCCACGATCTTCATGTTGGCCTTTAAGACCTGCGGACTGTAGTTCTTGCAAAACACCAGCGGGATATAATTCTTGAAGCCGTATTTCTCTGCTTCGGTGATCACCTTCGGGATCTGTTGAAACGCACAGAACACGATCATGCACGGCGCATCCTTCTCTCCTGTGCCGGGTTCTTTCTTCAGCAGGCGGTTGCAGAAGTGGAAATACTCTGCAATGTTGAAGGTGAAATCGGTATTGAATGCCGCCTTCCGCGCCTTGCTACTCTCCCCGTTTTTGTTGTCGCCATCCACATACCAGTCCGGCCGGCTGGCATAGAAATCTGTACCGATGTTGTACGGAATGTCTGCGATCACCAGCTGCGCCTTGGGGATGTTATAGGACTTGAAATTCTGGAAGTTGTCATGGATGAGGACGCATTTTACATCAGGCATCGGCATCCTCGCTTTCCGGCTCGAAGGTCGCCACTTCCTCGAACTTCAGCTTCTGGCCGTCACGGATGACATACACATCATCGTAGTGACCATCGCTGTGTTCGATGTACCGCTTCACGATCACATCCACGAACTTCGGGTCCAGCTCGATGCCCCGGCACACACGGTCGGTCTCCTCACAGGCGATCAGGGTCGAGCCGCTGCCCAGGAACGGATCGAGGACGATGCCGTTGGTCATAGTAGAGTTGCGGATCGGATAGCTCATCAGGCCGATGGGCTTCATGGTCGGATGGTCCTTGTTGGACTTCGGCCGGTCGTACTCCCAGATGGTCGTCTGCTTCCGGTCGGAATACCACTGGTGTTTTCCCTTCTGCTTCCAGCCGTAAAGACACGGCTCGTGCTGCCACTGGTAAGGACTACGGCCCAGCACCAGCGTATTCTTCTTCCAGATACAGCACCCGGACAGGTAGAACCCGGCATCCTTGAATGCTTTTCTAAAGTTCAGCCCTTCCGTATCTGCATGGAAGATGTAGATGGAACCGTCGTCTGCAAGATGGCCGTGCATCTGCTGGAACGCTGCCAGAAGGAACTGGTAGAATTCCGAATCGCCCATGTTGTCATTCATGATCTTACCGGCAGTCTCTTCCACATCCACGTTATAAGGGGGATCGGAAAGGACCAGATTTGCCTTGATTCCGTCCATCAGGGTGTCATAGCATTCCGCTTTGGTGGAATCCCCGCACAGAACGATGTGCTTACCCAGATGCCAGAGGTCGCCCTCTTTGGAGAAGCATGGCTGTTTCAGCTCGGATTCCACATCAAAGTCATCTTCCTTGACCTCCTTGCTGTGGACCTTGTTGAACAGGGTCTCAATCTCCGGCGGCTCAAAGCCGGTCTTGCCAAGGTCGAAGTTGGAATCTTCGATGTCCTTCAAAAGATCAGCCAGCAGGGAATCATCCCATGCACCCGTGATCTTGTTGAGCGCAATGTTCAGGGCTTTTTCCCTGGTCTTGTCGATGTCCACCACCGCACAAGGCACTTCGGTATAGCCCAGTTCCATTGCAACAGTCAGTCTCTGGTGGCCGCCGATGATCGTCATGTCGGCATTGACCACCAAAGGATCTGCGAACCCGAACTCCGTGATGGAGTTCTTGATCTTCTCGTACTCTTTATCCCCCGGCTTCAGCTTCTTCCGGGGATTGTATGCGGCCGGCTTGAGTACGGACACCGGCAGCATCTTCAGTTCAGCAGTCGCTTTCATGTAGGCTCCTCCTAATTCAGATTCACATGCGCATGACCCCGGAGAAGGGCACGAAAAAGGAGCCGAGCAAAAAGCCCGACTCCATTTCATCTCCATCTTCCTGCGGCTGTTCAGCCATCTCGCACCATTCCGGGTTTTCCCCGTTCACAGATGCCAGCACCTTATCTTCCGCATCGTCAATCACATGTACACAGATACCCCCGGTGTTGAACATCGGAAACACACCGATAATCTTACTCATCCTTATCCACTCCCTTCATCCCGTATCGATAATCCCAGTAACAATTCAGACTGCAAAACTTCCGCTGCCGTTTTCCTTCATCTACGGCATGGAACTCCCTTCCACAGTTTTTACAGACCGCGATCCGAAAAGACTTATGCTGCCTGTAATATTCCTCCCGGCAAGCTGGAGAACAGAACCGTCTCCGACCACTGTTCCCTCTCTGCACGAGAATCCGTCCGCACACTGGACAGCGCCGTTCCCCCGACCCATCCGGTGGCTGTAACTGGCAGCTCCCCGTTTCCGGCAGGCCCAGTTCCCGGCAGTAATCCGTGACCTGTTCCAAAGAAAGCCCGGTGTTTTCTGCGATCTCCACACATCCAAACCCGGCAAGCCGCTGGCTTCGGACTTCTTCTCTCTCCGGGCGGTACTCATAGCCCTCAAACACACAGTCCAGCCGGACACCATTCTTTACCACATCACGCTCTATGTTCAGCGGTCCTTCCATTTGCATCGCCCTCCTTCCAGCGTCCTTTGTTTGCACAGGCACGGCTGCAATATTTCCGTTCCAGACCATACTGGTGCCGGTAGGAAAACTCCCTGCCGCACACCGGACAGATCTTTGACCGCACGGTCTTCCAGTTCTCTGGTTTCGGGTGGGTGTTGTTCCACCGTGACCGGCATTCCGGTGAGCAGAACTTCCGTGGTCTGCCTTTATGGTTTGGTACGATTGCCGTACCGCACTGAGGGCAGAAGGAAAAAGCCATGTCCCTGATCATCTCAGCCGTGTAATCTTCCATCTGCCCTCACCTCACTCTCATTTTTCGCCGTTTCTTCGGCGGTTTCTTAGAAAAATCTCATAATTCATGCGAAAAGCGGCGAAATGGAAATCGGCACTGCCCCGCCAAGTTGGATCGTTGTTGCGGCGGCCGATTCCCGCTCGCCCCTGCTCCTCCCGGAACAAGCTAAAATGTGCGAAAGCTCCCTGTTTACGAGAGGTTTCACACACTTTGGTTCATTTCGGGGAAAAAGGATGGCACCGGAACCGAAGCTCCGATGCCTGTACATTTTCCTGTTTCATTTTGCGCCGTTAATCTTCTGACCCCCGGCCTATCAATTTTGCGGTTTTTCACGCAAAAGGGGCCACCGGTCTCCGTGTGACTTCACTGTAGAGAAGTGACCCCGGCCCCGGTGGGGGCTGTCAGTAGGTGTAAATCGGGTTGATGTCTTCGGTCAGCGTCTTCTTATCGTGACAGCTCTTGCAGAGCGGCTGCCAGTTGTTTTGGTCCCAGAAAAGTTTCTGGTCACCACGGTGTGGAATGATGTGATCCACAACCGTTGCCCGGACGTACTTGCCCTGCTTGGCACACTGCACACAGAGTGGATGAGCTTCCAGATACGACTTTCTGGCTTTCTGCCACCTCCTGTTGTATCCACGCTTCGCTGCCGGGCGGGTCACCTCTGGATGGAGAGGCAGGTGCTTCTCACAGTAGAGCCGGCCGGCTTCCACCAGCTCTGGGCAGCCGGGGTGATGGCACGGTGTCTTTGGTCTGTATGGCATGGGTCAGTCCTCCCACGGGAGACCAGCCTTACCGAAGTGACCGTAAGCACTGACCTTGTTGTAGTCCACGTCCAGCAGTCCCAGTCGCTTGATGATCCCCTGCGGGGTCAGATCGTAGCTGTCATGGACATAAGCTTCAATGAAGTCAAGGGACTGGTGTTCCGTACCGAAGCATTCGACCGCCACACCCACCGGCTGAACCACGCCGATGGCGTAGGCCAGCTGGACTTCGCACTTGTCAGCGTAGCCCGCCTGCGCGATGTCCTTGGCAATCTTCCTCGCCATGTATGCTGCGGAACGGTCCACCTTGGTGGGATCTTTACCGCTCAGAGCGCCACCACCCATGCGACCGATGCCACCGTAGGTATCGCACGCCAGCTTCCGGCCAGTCACACCACAGTCGGCGTAGCTGCCGCCCAGCACGAAACGACCGGTCGGATTGACGAGCTTCGTGAAGTCACCGTCCAGACCGTATTCGCAGGCGGCCAGTACCATCATGGATTCGATGATGTGCCGGAAGTCGCTGACCTCCACATCCGGGCTGTGCTGCACGGAGCAGAGGAAGGTAGTGATGCGTCCGGTGTCGTAGTCGTAGCTGACCTGTGCCTTGGCATCTGCACGGAACATCTTGGACGGATGATTCTTCAACAGCTGCAGGAACTTGGTGGCGACCATGTACGGAATCGGCATCTGCTCTGCCGTTTCATTGGTGGCATAGCCATACATGATGCCCTGGTCACCTGCACCGCCCTTGTCCACACCGAGCGCAATATCCGGGGACTGCTTGTCCACCAGAATGCCGACGCGAAGAAGCTCGGTCAGGTTCCACCCCAGCTTTTCGGCACCGACGCGGTTGAACACATTGTGGACGATCTGGTTGTAGTTTGGTCGGTAGTCGGTGGTGACCTCACCGGCAATAAAAAGCTGGCTCTTTTTCAGCAGACACTCGATTGCCACACGGGCGTTCCTGTCATGCTGAAGGATGTCGGTCACGATGGCATCTGCGATCTGGTCACAGATCTTATCGGGATGGCCATTGCTGACCTGTTCACAAGTGATGATCTTACTCATGTTCTATCCTCTCTTTCCTATATCACAAAGCAGGCCGTTTTTGTCCTTGCCCACAAATAGGCTCCCACAAAGACTGCCTGCCCTGTCTCAGTTCATGGTTTCCGTTCATTCTCTTATTTTGCTTTCTTCTTCTCAACTCATGTAGCATGTAGCAACCATGTAGCTGAATTTTATATAAGAAAGCTATAAAAGAAAGTAATAATAAAAAAGGTTATGAAATCTCGGCTACAAATCAGCTACATGCTACAAAGCACCCAAAATCAGAAAAAAGATCACAAAAGGCTGTCCTTTGGCTTATATGCATCCTGTACCGTCAGGTCTTCTGCTCCATCTTCTACTTCCTTGAACTTGCAGTCCATGATCAACGTAGTCTGTCCGCCACCACCTTTGGGGCGCTTTCGGACCACTTTGAAATGCACGCCGATAGCATTTTTAAAGTTCTTCTGGTTCTCCGAGGAATACCCGTTCTCCTCACACCACTTTGTGTACAGCTGATATGCTGCTGCCGTCCGAAGTTCCGATCCTTCCTCCTTTTCAAGCCACGCCTCAATGAACTGTCCGATCCGATCAGAATCATCCTTGTAATCTTCCGTGGCTTTCGTGACAGCCTGCGGAAGTTCCAAACCCCGCTGGCAGAACTTTTTGTACCCTTCCAGACACCAGTTGAAAATACCTGACAGGTTCTCCGGCTTCGCAAACTGCCCCTTCAGCCCCTGGTCCTGTTCTCCCTCTTCAAAGTGACGGTTAAACGGGATGATCTTCAGTCGGCCGGATTGGAACAAGGTCATATCATTGACATTGGGCAGGTAGTTCGTATTGATAAAAATCTTGAAAACCGGCACAAAATCAAAGCTGTTCTCATTCAGGAATCGAGCATTGATGGTGTCGTTGCCAGTCATTCTTTTTACGAGAGCCGCATTAAATGTGATCTTCTTCTCCGGCTCAGAGATATTTACAAATCTGGAGCCGACCAGACGAGCTACTTCTTCCGAAGGTCCGCCTGTGTTCCCACCACGGAATTTAGCTGCCAGCATATCCGGATTCGATGTCTTTCCATAGTCGCCCATGATCTTCAGAAATGTTTCCATTGCAGTGCCTTTGCCGTTTCGGGAAGTGGCACCGTAAAGGATAAACATACACTCCTGCGAGGTATCTCCTGTCAGAGCGTATCCCAAAGAACGCTGAAGGAAGTCTGCCAGATCCGCATCCCCGCACATGACCTCCTTGATAAACGAGTGCCAGCGTGGACAGTCTGCTTCCGGGTCGTAGGTAATACCGGATTCCATTGTGAGATAATCCTCCGGCCGATGCTCTCTGAATTCCAGTGTCCGCATATCCAGCGTTCCATTTTTGCAGTTGAAGAAATACTTGTTCCTGTCGAATGCCTGCATGGAGATCGGGTACACGGACATGGCATCTCTTAACATCGTTTCCCGATTCTTACGCAGCTGCAGTTTTCGGACACGGTCGATGAACCGCTTCCTGGCATCCTCTTCGGTGATCGTCAGGGCAAACACATACAGCTTGTCAGCCAGCAGCTTTGCCAGTTCCGACACCTTGAGATTGCCTTTGTCCGGCCGCCAGACAGATCCGTCATAGACATACCAGCCTTTACGTTCACTGTTGTACCGGGCAATCTGCTTGAAATAATCCGCAAACATATTGCCCATGCCGATCTCATTTCTGCCATACCGGGCATTTGTGTGCGGTGCCATTTCTTCCAGCGTGATCGTAATTTTGGTAAGATCCGGCTGGAACTCGATATAGTCATCCTCATCCAGCTTGGAAAACTCTTCATCCACGATATCCTGTGCGTTGACCGGCATATAGACGGCCGCACAGGTATTGACCGTGTTTCGGATAGAGATTGCACCGTAGGTCGAACCAGCCTGTTTGCGATCCCACTTGGGGCGCATCAGACCAGATGTACGGAAGATACGGTCCATCTGCTCCTCATCACAGCCGCACCAGAATGCCAGAATAGACAAGAGTGCCATATCTGCATCCGACTGGCTGCCGTAGAGGTCTTCCCACTCACCGGCAAAGAGCTTTTTGAACTTTTCAGAGTTACTGGCCTCGTTAGCGTGTGTGATGACAGCCTCATCATCCAGATACGAATGGTGCTGAAAATGAGTCTGCTGTACCTGTTTGTTCCGCTTCATGAGCGTATCGAGCAGTGTGGTCATCGCTGTTTCATCGTTGGGAATTTCACCTGTGCGGTAAACATCTCCCGTTACGGTGACGAAGCGGTTTGTCGCACAGGGCATATACACTTCCAGACCTTTGCTGCGGTTGTTGATGTAGTAGACCGTCTTGTCGTAGACGTAGTCTTCTGGCACATGGAAGAATCCACGCAGACCTTTGCCGGACGGTGACTTCTCTACATACGTTGTAGGAAAGATTGAAAGTACGGTGTCCGCTGTGTCATTCAGCGTCCCGTCCTCACGGATACAGTGGTCGATGTCAAAAGCTCCGATACCACTGCCCACAGCAATGCCGATGCCGTCATAGCCGCCCATTGCATAAGTGACAAGCGTGGTCTTGAAATCTGCAAAGGTGCGGAGATCATTGATCCTGGCTCTATCACCATTCGCCGGGTTATACGGCATCTTGGTCTTCTGACCGTTTCGCTTTTCAAATTTCCAGACACAAAACCGGCAGGAGGTCTTCAGCTCCGCCGGGATATTTTTGATATCCACCATAGCGGTTAGACCTCCTTCCTGCTGTGTACAGCGTTGCTGCCGTAATTGGCATTGCTGCCACGCACAGCATTTTCGTCTGTATTTTGTTTGTTTTTCTTAGTACTGTGCATATCAAACTGCCTTGCCACAGCCTGTTCAATCTCCTGCTTTTTCTCAGCAGAGATCACCCTGCAAAGGCATCCAAACAGTGCCGACTGGTCGATCGTTGTGATCTGCTCGACCAGCAAAATGGAATCCTCCAGTCGTTCCGCTCTGAGCATCTCACAATGTGCTTCTGTCAGCACGATATGTGTTGGCAGGTCGAGCTTTTTCATCTTGCTCGTAAGCGGAATAACTGTGAAGGTCTGCGAATAACGGTTCGCAATATCGTTTGTCAGGATCAGCACCGGACGGTTCCCACTCTGCACACAGGTGCCATAATGGTTACCAAGCTCTGCAAACCAGATCTCATACTGCTTCGGGATTCTGGTCGTCGGCCAGTTGTAAGCGGGGAAGCTGTCATAAGTTGTGTGGCTGCTTTCCTGCTGCTTTTCGGTGCTGTGGTTATGCGTGGCGGCGCTTTTATGCTTGGTGCAGCCACGCTTGTTGATGTACTTGTTCACATGGATCTTCCTGCCACGCGGCAGAATCCGTGCGTTGCTTTTCTTTCTCCCCATTCTGGGTTTCACCTCTTCTCTCCTGATACAAAAACAGCCGTCCGGAATCCGAATCCGTGACGGCATAACGTGTAAAAAGCGGATAAAAATACCGGGCAACTTTCGCTCCCAGCACTCTTATCCGCTCCCGGTTTTATCTTATTTTCCTAGTATAAAGTATAGCAAAAAGCCGATGTACGCATAAGAAGCAGTTTTCCTAATTAACTGCTGTTTTTCCTGAAAAAGCCCTCTTTTTCCAAATTTACTACAAATTCTTTGAAGCCTTTTCCCTTGTAATAATCTGCCCTGCTTTTTCCAAAAGAACAGCCGTTGGAATCCTTCATCGACTTCAACGGAATACGATCAAAATAGAACTGTCTGACTGCTGCCCTCGCATCAGAATCAGACACCCGGCTCAGAGCCAGTTCCATAATACGAAGCCGTGTGCTCTGCTTATCGTATTCCCTTTTGCACTCCGTATACATCTCTTCCTTGATGCCGCGCTCCAAATCGGAGATAGCCGCTGCCTGTTCCTGTTTGATCTCGGCCAGCATTTTCTCCTTTTCTGCAATGTCTGCCTTGAGTTTTTCATAACCGCCGCAGGCATCTTTTGCTATGGCTTCATGCCGTTTATCCGGCTGAAAACTCCACTTAATCGGTCTTCCCACATTCTCCCCTCCTGTGTCTGTCATGCAAACGGATCACATCCGCAATCCCCTGCAATGCAGTTTCTTTCTCTCGCTCCACCACCCGGCGGCTTAAAATTCTCCCATCCAAACCAGTGATCTCCGAGTGCTTTCTGCCGTCCACAAAGAGCTGCTCTGCCACGATCCGCGTACACCCCCGAAGACTGCGCAGTCCAACCTCGAACAGCTCGATATCTTCACAGACCTTGTAATAGGGTTCCAGAAACTGCTCGGTGCGCTGGGTCTGCACTTCCCGGTTCATGGATGCCAGCACCTTGTCACAGTTCAGCACGGTGCGCTCCACCGGATTTGATGTACCGCTGGTCTGGACACGCTCGGATTCCTCATGTGCGCCCTGCGACAACTTGTAGATGATCTCGTCCTTAGTGTAAAACCAGGACCGGGAATCCTCGTACTGCTGCCGGAGCATATCACGCCTGTGTACCAGCAGCCTATAGGAATCAGCCAGTTCCTTTGCCTGTTCCATATAATCCATCTCGTCTGACATACTGCACCTCCTGTTCTGGTCTGTTTATTTTTATCACGCAATATCACCTAATGCCCGGATGTTCTCTGGAGTCAGAGCAGCACCGGCTTCCGTGAGCAGCTTCACGAGCTTTTTCATCTCTCGCTCCGCTTTCCGGCGCAGGTTTTCTGCCCTCCTCCTTCTACGCTCCACAGCTTCAACCTTTACTCTTGCCTGCACACCTGAAATTAGTGTGCAGGCATCCAGATCCGTCAGCGTGTTGTACCAGTTGGAGTGAAAAAAACCTTCCAGCCTCTTTTTCTCAAACTGCGCATCCCGGTTGTTCGGATGGTTCTCCAGACGGAACAGTACAGTTTTATAATCCTTGACAGCCTGCAGGATGATTGCATTCGCCAGATTCTCGTAGCATTCCAGATTGTCCGCTGCCATTCCCATCAGTCGTTCACCCTGCCCTTTCCTGAATCATTCTCTTTTGTGTCGTACCACGGTGCCGGCACCTTCTGTCCATCCAATCCATACTTGAACATATAGATGGAATACCATGCTGCCTCGTACATGCAGTCGATCAGCTTGCGGTTCGGCTCCGGCATCAGAGCTGCATTCCGCACAAACAGGTCAACAAAGTTTTCTTTTTCTTCCCTGTCTGTCACCAGATGGTGCTCCTTTGCATCGATCAGGATCTCAGCAAAGCGATAGCACTTTCTCTTGTTCTGCTGAATCCAATCGAAACGCCAAGTAACCGCATCCAGAATCGTCTGTCTGGTATCCTCCGCCGTCAGCTTCGGTGCATCCGGGTGTTTGCCTGCCGCCACTGCTTTCGCATAGCATTCCTCCGCACGGTCTTCCGCACAGAAACGCTTGTGAAACTGAAGCTCGTAGGCTTTTGCCTGACACATGAGCAGTTCGATTTCATGCTCATAGGCTTCCTTTGCCAGCATATCCTGTGTAACTCGCAGGTCAGAGGTCTTACGGGCAGGCGTTTCCCCAAAAATCGCACACAGCAGCCCGGTGCCACTGTACGGACGGAACATCGCATACGGTGTGAAAAATCCATCATTGTCGCGCTTCCGCTTGCCGGTCTGCACATGCGGTGCAGTCTTGTAGTGATATCGGTCGGTATCCAGAATGCCGTGAGAGTTCTTTCTCTCAGAGGCACGATCCTTTGCATTCAGAAACTTGTAATTGGTCGTATTCTTTTCCATAATTTTCTCCTATTCCTCCAGCCGTGCTCTAACGGCAGATATCAGCTTTTCCTGTGTCATGTCCTTCTGCTCCAATGCCGCCATGACATCCTCGTCCACGGTATTCTTCGTGATGATGTGGTGAATGGTCACCACATGGGTCTGTCCCTGCCGCCAAAGCCGGGCATTGGTCTGCTGATACAACTCCAAAGACCAGGTCAGCCCAAACCAGATCAGGATGTGTCCGCCCTGCTGGATGTTCAGGCCATGTCCGGCCGATGCAGGATGGATCAGGGCGACCGGGATATTTCCAGCATTCCAATCCTTGATGTCGGTACTGCTCTTGATATCCCGGACTTTGATCTTCAGCTTCGACAGATGGTTGATGATACGCTCCCTGTCATGCTTAAACCAGTAAGCTACCAGCACCGGCTGTCCGTTGGCGGCTTCGATCAGGTCTTCGAGAGCTTCCAGCTTGTGGTCGTGAATGACTCTCGCCTTGCCGTTCTCGTCATAGACCGCGCCATTGCTCATCTGCAACAGCTTCCCTGTCAGTGATGCAGCATTGGCAGCGTCTATGTCACCGTCTTTCAGCGGAATCAAAAGATCCTGCCGAAGCATATCGTAGAGTTCCCTTTCCTGCGTGTTCATCTCGACTTCGCACCTTGTAGGTACACAATCCGGCATATTGAGATAATCCAGAGCCTTCATAGAAATCGTGATGTCAGAGATCCGCTGGTAGATCATCTCCTCTGCTCCCTGTCTTGGTACATACTGGAACACGATGCCTGTTGCCGGGTTCATCGACCCAGCCTTAAAGTAGGCTTCCCGGTAGCGGCCGATAAACTTTCCAAGGCGCTCCCCGCCATCCAGAATCCCAATCTCTGCCCACAAATCCATAAGGCCGTTGGAAGAAGGTGTACCGGTCAGACCGACCCATCGTTTCACAAACGGGCGGACTTTTCGCAGGAACTTAAAACGCTGGGACTGATAGTTCTTGAACGATGACAGCTCATCGATCACAACCATGCCAAAATCCCAGCGCATTCCATTTTTCTCGTAATACTCCACCAGCCACTTGATGTTCTCCCGATTGACGATGTAGATCATCGCCGGGTGGTGGACTGCTGCGATCCGGGTCTTGACATCTCCAACGATAACGGAAATGTCAAGCCCTTTTAAGTGATCCCACTTTTCAATTTCTGCCGGCCATGTGTCACGGGCGACACGCAGCGGTGCAATGATAAGGACTTTGCTGACCTCAAAGGTCTCCAGCATGAGGTCTTTGATAGCGGAAAGTGTAATAACGGTCTTTCCTTAACCCAAGCCCATATCCAGAAAAAGGGCTGCAATCGGGTGCGTTTTAATATACTCGGTGCAATAGCTCTGATAATCGTGTGGAATGAACTTCATAGCGGCATCACCTCCTCCCCGGCATCCTGTGCCTGTGTTTCCGGCTCCTCGCTTTGTGTATCTCCCTGCGGCAGCGTAACTTCCGGCATCTCCGGGATTTTCGCCCCGATCCCCTGTGGGATAGGCTCACCCGGCGTCCAGTGCAGGAGTGCGTCCACCGCAGGCTGGATCTGCTCCAAACGGTCAACACAGAACACCGGGAAGCCTAATGTTTCGAGCTGCAGTCTGCGCTTCCGCTGAAGGATGCGCATCTGCTTTCCAGGGGCTTTCAGTTCCACAAACGCACACTTGCCACCGATCAGTAGAACCAACCGATCCGGCACGCCGTTCATAGTCTGACTGGTAAATTTAAGGGCCTGTCCTCCGACGGCCCTTACTGCTTCCACAAACCGCTTTTCGACTTCATTCTCCCTCATCCGACTTCGCCTCCTCTGCCCGCCATACACCGATGCGTGGGCGTTTCTTTTCCTGGTATTCCTTTTTCGGGCGTTTCCTTGGGCGGTGCTTCTTCCTGCGCTCTTCCCGAACCACATTGCCGATGGCTTCATTGGCTGTCGGGTCCGGGTGGCTGTGGCTGACTTTCCTGTTTGGAGCGCTTTCCTCTTTGTGTTCTGTGATCCAGTGAATGACCTCTTCCATAGCCGCCACCTCACTGATTGATCTGCTTCCACTGCTGCGGCTCCATCGTGGCAACCTGCCAGCCGATGCCTTCCAGTGTGGTGGCACGGTCGTAAGAAACAACATCCTGCGATGCGCGGGTCACCGCATTGGAAAGACCGTACAACGACAGGTCACCGCCTTCGATGAGGTACTTGAGGATGCCTTCCTGCTCCTCGGCATTGATGCCATAGCTCTGCGCGGTCAGCTGCACCACGTCCTGCACCTTGCCGGTGATCGGTACTGCCATAGATTCCTGCAGGCGGCCGACCACCTGAGAGAATCTGCTCTCATCAATAGCAGCCATCGTGGTATCGCGGAGTTTCAGCAGGAATGCCTTGTCTTCCGCTTCCATCGTTTCATCCGAATACAGCGCAAAGCTGTCCTCCACTGCCTTTGCCTGCCGGCCCACATGATGGCGGCGTTCGCCCATGTCATTGACCACCATGCCGTTGGTGCAAACGAGACGATATACCAGAGGCTGAATGGACACAGCACCCAGACCAACCTCAGAGTTGGAGATCATCACACCGGCCTGGACGATATCGCCCTTGCGGACTTCCATCTCCAGACGGTGATTGACCACCTTGAGGTACAGACGATTTTCCGTCACCTCGCAGGACATCACCTCGTACTGATCGTTTCCGGCGAACAGAGGCAGGACAGATGTGGCGATTTCCATGTTATCGATACGGCGGTACCGTTCCGACAACAGCGCACGGGCCACCTGTCCGGCACCGTAATCCATTGAACGAACCATGTAAGAACTGGGCTTGTCCGCAAACCAGCTGTTCACGTTCTCAGCCAGAAGCTCCGGTTTCTGTGCCTGCATGAGATCATAGTATTTGGCCGGGATACCCAGTGCCGAAGCCACCTGACGATGGAACAGCGAGGTCGTACCGAACACCTCCTGCTGGCTGGTGGTAAGATGGTTGATCTCAAAGGTGTGTCCATCTTCCCGGAGACGCATTCCCTGCGCCGGACTGATGAAGTCCTGCTTTGCCTGATTCTGACGGTTCAACTCGACCAGGACTTCCTGCAAATTTCTTCCTGTTTTCATAGTGTTTTCCCTTTCATTTCTGCGGCGCATATTTATACACCTGTCTATGCGCCTGTGTCCTTGCGACAAAAACGCCGTGTTATTCTAAGTTCCAAGTGCCTACAATTCCCGGTGGATCATCTGCCGGATGATCTTGACCGCTCCCTGCATACGCCTGCGGCTCAACCTGGTATCCTGCAGGAGTGTGTCCAGAGCATCCACCTCGTCCCGAATGTTACAGAGGACTGACCGCTGGTGGTCTGCAAGTCGTTCACCATCCCGTTCCATGCGGTCATACTCTTTTTCGTAATCATCGATATCCTGTACATTGTTATCGATGTACTCCTCAATCTCCCGGCGGAGTTCCTCGCCGGCATAGTCCTCGACTGCATCCAGCAGGTCGCGGATACCAAAGGGGGTCAGGAGTTTTCCGTCCTTCATTTTCAATACATGCGGCATATTGCTCTCCCTTAGTCTTTGAAATAGTAGTTACCCTTGTAACCAGCTGCAGCCAACGGCAAGCCCTTACACCACGCCGGGTTGACCGACATCAGCTTGCAGACTTCATCCACTGTGTACTGATCCTTTGGTGCCTCGATGATGACTTCATCGTGGACATGGGCCACAATATTCAGCCCCTCTGCTGAGATGCGGTCCATCGCTTCAGCCAGAATGTCACGGGCAATGGCCTGCGTTGCATTCTCGACCAGCCGGCCGGAGTAGGTTTCCTGTCTGCTCCACTTGTGATTCTGCCCCACGCCTTCATAGGTCAGGCTCATACGACCGAAGCGGTTCGGCTGCTGTCTCGGCTTCAGATAGGTGAGCCTCCTGCCTGACGGAAGCACCATCCAGAGGGTGCCGGAATAGAACTCAAAGGCGATCTTTCCGACCTCCTGCCGCTCCCCCGTCTTATAGGCAGTCATTGCAGCTTTTTCGGTATCCCACCAGTACTGCACGATCTTCGGGTTGGCTTCCCGCCACGAATCAATGATCTCCGGCAGTTCTTCCTCGTGCAGTCCCATCTGCAACGCACCCATGCTGATGAGTGCGCCAGAGGAACCGCCATAGCCACAAGCCAACGTTGCAATCTTCCCTTTCTGACGCAGGTCACCGTTGATGCCATGCTTGACGACAGGCACATGAAACATCTGGGAAGCGGTCGCACAGTAGAGGTCTTCGCCGTTCTGGAATGCATCCAGCACCCACTGCTCCTCTGCCTCCCATGCAAGCACACGGGCTTCGATGGCAGAAAAGTCTGCCACGATGAACTCGCATCCATCTTTTGGGATCAGCATGGTGCGGATAAGCTGTGAGAGGACGTCCGGCGTATTGCCGTAGATGCTCTCGACCATATCGAAGCACCCCAGCTTCACGAGTGTCCTCGCTTCATCCAGCGTGGAGATGTGGTTCTGTGGGAGATTCTGTAACTGGATATTCCGACCGGAATATCGTCCGGTACGACTGGCTCCATAGAACTGGAACAGTCCCCTTGCTCTGCCGTCCGAGCAGACACAGCGTTCCGCTGCCTGGTATTTCTTCACAGAGCTTTTCGCCATCTGGAGTCGGAGCTTCAGCATATCCAGTGCTTCCGCATCCACACCGTTTTTATCCAGCTCGGTAATCATCTGGGCGACATCTTTTTTGCCCAGCGTGTCCATCGGGATGCCGCGCTCCTCCAGCCATGTCTTCAGCTGGGATACGGAATTCGGATTTTCCAGCCCGGTCAGCTTGTAGGCTTTTTTGCTCATGGCATCGGAGAGCATCAGGTCACAGGTGATTGCTTCCTGTACCAGTTCCGTGTCGATCCGCACGCCACGGTCATTGATGCGCTCATTGGTGCAGTAGTGCTGCCATTCCAGTTCCGGCATCGGAAACTTCTTCAGCCGTTTGTAGATGTCCACCTCGGTGTTGACATCCTGAATGCAGTAATACTTGAACTTCGCCCAGTCCGCCGGGTAATGCTCCGGGAGATTCCGGGTACGCATTCCGTTGGATTTCGTCGGCTTGCACGGTACAGAAAACAGCTTGATGAGCCTCTCACCTTCTTTGTCTTTCTGCTGGCTGGTCTTCAGCACCGTGCCGACATCTTTCAGTGCCAGCGGCAAGGTCAGCGATGCCGCCATGACCATCGTGCAGATCCAGCTATCCGGTGAGAGGAACTCTCCTGGTTTCAGATACTGTCCGGGACAGTGCCGGTTCAAATGCACGGAGAAGCAGACACGCTCAAAGGCAGCATTGTGTGCGATCAGCCGCACACTTCCGGACTGAAATGCCTCCAGCAGTTCCATTGGAATGGTTTCTCCTGATGCAAGGTCAGCGCACTTGGTTTCACCAAATCCACTGCCCTCATCGCTTGCCCAGGCAATCAGCAGGATCTCAAAGCTGGGGTCCGTAGCATAGCGGTACAGACCACATTTTCCGATGTCCACCTCGCTGTAAGTCTCAATATCGACCAATATATCTTTCAAAAATCTCACCCCTTCGTTTGAATCAATCCGTCATGTGAATCAGTTTTTCATGTAAAAACCGGGAGATGTTCTGACACACCCCCCGGCCTGCTTACTTAGCTGTGTACAAATTTCTGTGCTTAACGCAGGTAATCCGGCAGTTCCTCACCGGCATCTCCGCCCAGAACATCCTCATCATCTTCCAGTGCATCAAAGTCAGCGTCTGCAGATGCACGTCCGGACAAACGATCACCATCCTTGACGAATTGAATGTTCCCCAAGCCTACTGCCACGCCGCGGTTACCGTTGGCATTGAACGGATAGAAGTTGACGCTGACATTGCAGTAGCAGCCGGAGTAGACCATCATCGGGTCAACCACAGGCTGGACGTGACGATCAACGACCTGCGGCGCATCCTTGCTGGTAGCGTTCAGGAAGAAATGCTCCTGGTAGTTCTCATCATCCGGACGGTCGATATCACCATCACGCAGCGGAAGTTTCAGGTTCGGCGGGAGCTTGCCACCCCACTTGCGTACCTTGCCATCTTCCTTCGCTGCTTCAACCGCCTTGTGGATCGCCAGCAGAGTCTTCTTATCATCCTTTGGGATCAGACAGGAAACGGAATATTTCGCCTCACTGCCATTGATGCTCTTCGGCTCGAAGATATTGGCAAAAGAGATACGGCACGGGATAACGAGCTTCGTTGCACTGGTAGTTTTCTTAACCATAATAAAAATCCTCCAAATTCTCTTGTGATGCCGCGCCTCTTATCTGACTGCGGCATCCTGTTGTGTAATGCGGTTTTCTATGTCCAGCCTCAGTCAAGGGGCGTGAACTCATCCTCGGCAGTCTCCAGATCGACTGCCTCTCTTGGGTCAGAGTTTGGTACAAGCGCCAGCTTACCGGGTGGCTTGACCACATACTCTCCCAGAATCTCTTTGAACTTTTTCTTTCCCATGAGCTTTTCAAACTCAGTAAGGGAGATCAGCTCGGTCTTATAGATGTCGGTGTATCCGGCTTTTTCTGCTGCGGCCACCACTGACTTTGTGTCAAGGAACTGCCGCTTGCTCCTGCCCTCGACCACCTTATAGCCATCCCACGCAACGCCGTGGTTGATGGCTTCGGAACTGACATAAGCAAAAATCGCTTCGATCCAGGACTCGATACGGTTCAGGGTCGGAAGCATCTTTTCGATGTCCGTCTTGGAAAGGAGTGCCGGGGACTTGAAGGTCGGTGCGGAGGTGTCCGGATTGTAAGCTGCAGTGGCATCGGTCTCCTCCGCCTCATCGGTAAGAACACCTTCGTCCAGATCCAGAAATTCTTCCTTCACCAGTGCCAGAGCTTCCTCGGCACAGGCTTTGCAGGAAGTCCTCGCCCTGCAGAACCGGCACCAGTCACCGGGAACCTGCTCACCTTTTCCTTCAAAGGCCAGCTTTGCCCTCGGTCTGACATAGGTCTCCGCCCAGTCCAGCAGTTCCTCCACACTGCATTCATACGTTGAGATATTTTCCAGTCGCGGCTGGATAATGGTCATGGACACCTGCTTGATGTTATACAGATATCCGTAGGCGTGATAAGCGCCCAAGGCGTACAGCATCATCTGCGGATTGTGGTCACAGCTGACGAATACGCCTTTGCCGTTCTTGTAATCCATGACATACAGTGTCCCGTCTGCGATGATCACGCAGTCGCCGGTACCGAAGCCAGATGGAACCAGATAGCTGTAATCGAGCCGCTCCTCCACCATGACCAGTGGATGCGGGCAGGTTTCCTTGATGCGCTCCACCGTTGAAATGATGAACTCTGCGTAAATGTCAGTGTTCGCTTCCATCTCCTCGTTCTCGAACTCGGAGGTCGGACGCTGCACCCTCTCATGCAGGTACTTGCGGAGCTTATACTCACCCAGCGCATGGGCGGCTGTTCCTTCCTCGGCATACACCGAGGATTCATTTGGAAAGTTCTGCTCCAGCCTTGCCGATGGCGTACAGTTCAGCCACCGCTTCGAGCTGGAAGCAGACAGGATTGCGTGTACTTCTGGCATAATGACCTCCCTTAAATCTGGGAGACATCAGCCAGAAATGCTTCGTACTTTTCCGCAGGCAGATCAGACAGCTGGGCGACACCATAGGTCTTCAGAAGCTGGCCAATCTTCTCGTTGTTGTCGCGCTTCTTTTTGATCTTCGCCACAATGACCGCTGTGATATCATCCTTGGTGATTGCCACCGCAGACGGTGTCTTAACGGCAGCAGGCGTTTCCTGCTTACATGGCTGAGCCTTATCCGACTGTTTGGTCTTATCAGGCGGCTCGTCCTTCCGGCCGGTCTCTTTCACCTGACCGGTATCCTCGCCCCACGGCAGGGCATCTGCATCATCCGCTGGGAAGTTTTCTTCTTCCTCTGCTTCCCCGGCACTGTTCTCGGCATCCGGCTGTGTGTCTGCAGTGGCATCGCTGTTGCTGTCAGTGAAAGGTTCCTCCAGCTTGTCCGAAGCCTCCTCGACCTTTCGGGTCTTCTTGATCGGCTTCTTGCGTGGATGCGATGCTGCTGCACCTTTCTTCTCAGACACGGCAGGAGCTTTCTGATCCACGATCGGGAAGATACGCTTATCCTCCGAGGCAGCATCTGCACCCAGAAGTTCAAGCTGATCAGACACGCCTTCAAACATCTGGGCGAGTCCTTCAAAAACCTCGGTCAGCCCGTCCACGACCTTCTTTGGAGCATTCAAAACATTCATCTCATCCATCATGCCTTGTCCACCTCATCCATGTTCTCACCCCAAATGGAATCAAGGTACTCCTCCTGGGCGGCCAGCACTGCCAGAATGACCTTCTCGCACAGACCGGTCCTTGCCTTGATGAGACCGATCATCGCATCCACATCAATGTCCTCCGGCTCGTCCTCATCAGGCTCATCCGTTTCATCGGAATCACCCTCGAAGTTGTTGTAGGAAGTCATGCGTTCATCCATGTGGATATGCAGGTTGTCGATGTGGATGTTGATCGGCACGGTCTTGACCTGTCCGCCCTGCGGCACCGCTTCCGACTTCTCAGTTTCCGGCTGAACCGCCTCCTGCACATCTTCCGCAGCCTTAACATTCTCCTGCAGCTTGTCCACTACATCCCTGATAGGAATGCTGACAGCCTTTCCTTCCTTGAGCATTTCCATGATGATCTCCTCCAGAGTCCCGTTCTTCTTTTCGTTAGCCATTGTTTTCCTCACTTTCTGCAGCTTCCTGCTGCCCATTGCTGTTTTCAGCTTTCCTACCATCCAGCGGAACATGGTACTGTTCCGAGATGCTCTTTAAGAGCAGTTCGACCACTCGCCCCGGCTCCGGCAGATTGCGTACCGGCTTGTTCAGCTCATGCGCTTTCTCGATCTCTGCCGCCATCCCTTCGGATATCGTGTTACCGAACACCCAGAGCTCGTCCGCCTCCTCCAGCCAGCGCATTCCCAGCTTCATGCCGGTGTTACGCTCCTGTGCATCCTCATCCTTTAAGAACTGGGTGAAGTACAGGTGCGGTGCCAGCGGTAGAAACCCCAGTGTGGTGAGAATCCTGCAGGCGGTCTTGGCGCGGTTGATATTCACCATCAGCTCATCTTTCCTGCATTCCTCTGTTTTTGAGGTCGGTCGGTATGGCGAGCAGACGAAAATTTTCTTCGGTGCTGTTGCAGCCGCTTTGTTTACTGTATCCGCACCCACGGCTGCGGCGTCCGGTTCGGTGGCCGGATCTCCCCCGCCGGGTGGACGCTCGATGGGATCGGGGGTCTGCTGGATGACCTTCTCGCTTACTGCTTTCATAGGTTCTTACCTCCTTGATGTATTGAGGATTTTGTATCCTTACATAAAGCACACCGTTTGGAGCTGTTTGGGAGGTACTTTTCTTAAAAGTTTTTTCTGATTTTTTTCAAAGCACCTTCCAGGCAGTTTCCAACAGAACGGCGGCCGATACCAATTTCCTCTGCAATCTCCTGCTGGGTCATACCTTTATAGAAGTAGAGCTGGACCACTTCCATCTGACGCTCGGTCAGCTTGCTCATGGCAGCATACAGACGGCGCAGTTCCTTGTCTGCCAGCATCTCGGCATTGTCTTCATCCAAAAAGTCCACCATAATAGAAGCGGACCAGTCAGAGCCATCGCACTCCAGCGGCACCTGCTCAAACTTTGCAGCAGTCTTACTGAAGTTGTGTTCCATACGCTTCTCCCCTTCCATCAGAAGGCGCAGACTCCACTCGGCATCCTCGAAAGTCTCTGCCGGCACGATCTGGTGTGTGCCATCGGTGAAATCGTAGCGGTAATCTCCGCAGCGATCCACGACCATGACAGTGTGGGCACTGTCCACCTCGTAAACTGCATAGCCGTTTTCATAGGCCGTCAGCTTTGCACCGTTCACGCTCGTGCGGGCTACTGCCACCGGGTTCATCTCCATGAGGGTCTTGAAAGTCGGGAGCTTCTTCTCCACCACAGTGTCGATCATTCCTTTCAGCTCACGCAGGGTGATGTGTGCATTCAGAGCCACCTGCTCTGCAGCCTGTGCCGCGCTTGCTGCCATCTGGCTGACTGCCACCTGCGGCTGGCGAACCTCCATCACACCTACTCCACCGTTGATTGCTACTGCTCCAGTCATCATGTTCATCATTGCTTTGTCCTTTCCCCCGGACTTCTGGGAGGGAAGGATACTGAAGGCTCTGGCTTTGAAGAACATACATGGCAGATTCGCGGCATCCTCATGAAACGGACAGACTCTGCGGTCAAAAGGCGCAAAAAGCCCGGTTCTAAAGAAGGTTAGAATGATCCCATGTTCAGTCCTCCAGCTCCAGCAAATAACTCTGCTGTGCTGTCAGATCGCTTATGGTATCCTTCGCCTGCTCTAGAATCGGGCTTCGATATTTTTTATTTGTCCGAGGTACTGCCGACAGGAACTTTCGTATTGGCTCTGTGGGCTTGTCCCTTGAACTGTTTATAGTCTACCAGTTGGAAAGGCTCTTGCAGATGGCAGATAAGCCACACTTCTGTGGCGAATTCGCCACATTTTCATATCGACTCTGTGAAAGCCCTATATCGGCAGTAAAAAAGGCAAAAAAATACCGCACAGACACTTTTGATCTGTACGGTACTTAACCAGCCATAGCCACATGACTTTCTTGGAATAAGAACGCATCAATGGTTTCTTTTACTATCTCTTGATGCCTGGAGCTCAACTTCTCATATTTTTCTTGAATTGAAGCCGCTGTGTTTTCCGGCTCTTCTTCGTTCATCAGTGCGTCCATTGAAACACCAAGGGCTTTTGCAAATTTACGCAGCAGTGTGCTGCTCATTATACCTTTCGCTCCATTCTCATACTTGGAGATGTCAGCTCGGTCAATATCCACCGCATTGCTCAAATCTGCCTGCGACCATCCCAGCCGCAATCGGTACTTTCTTATATTCTGACCCAATATATATTCTTCGCTGTGAATATCGACCATGCTGCCACCTCCTTCCTCTTTCGTACTTTTACTTGATTATATCCGGTCTAAGTTTCTTCCCGGTCTAATTCATTTTTTCAGATAACTTTTTTAATCGCTCCGGATGGGCAACCTCTATTTCCTTTGGCCTTACCCAAATATGGTACCCACTCACCTTCTGTCCATAAACGACAAAAAGACCGGAGCAAATAAAGATTCAAGTGCATCGAATGCTACAATACTTGTTTCTTTATTTACTCCGGTCTACAGATTCTTTTATCTATATGTACCGGCATGTACCAGATTGATAGTTACTTTTCAACCTCAAACAAGCGCACTTCGACCCAACAAATTAGTAAAAATTCATTTAAACTATTTAATAGATTTTCCTGCGGCACTATGCCGCCAATTCAACAGTAAATAAATAATTAATTTTACTAAATATGTAATCTTTGTACGCCGTTCGCTCACCCAATTATCTGGTGAGCATTGTGGCATCAATCAACTATCTTTCCCAGTACACCTCCTATATGACTACAATTTCGATATATTTATATAATCATATTTTTCCACAATTTGTGGTAAATTTGATTATATCAGATATAATTCCGTCCGTAAATAGGCTCTGGAAAATTTTGTCATATAATTCAGAAGCAAGTCGTTTTTTTGTGCATTTTGCCAGTAAAATCTCTGACAGCCATCTTTTCTTCTCTGGCTGCTGCAACTATCATTGGTACTTTTTCTCTGTAAACGACAAAAAGAGCCGAAGGCCATGGTCATACAACCACAATCTTCGGCTCCTATTAGCCCTTCATCGAATCCAATTATCCGATGGATATACTCTTTTTCACTTCATACACGGCTAGCTTTCCATTGCTGCGCTGCCTGACTTCAGCATTGTTACCCCGGCTCGTAATCTCCCGTATGGTTTTCATAATGAATGCATCATCATTCATTGTGCTAGCAGATACTTCATGTACACGGCTGTTATGTGAGGAATAACCACACCTGCTCTGTTCAAGTTCTTTCATTACCAACTGCACCCCTTTCCGGATCAGATGTCAAAGAGTTTCTGCTCCCAATCGCTTTCTGATTCTTCCACAGTGTCTTCTTCAGCCTTCGACTCAACATCTTCTATCGGTGTAAAAACAGTCCCGACATTTGGACGCCCCACCAATGGGAAAACATATTCTTCTTCCACCTTGTTTTCATCAAGATTTACCAAAATAAGAGAAAACACATCCTTGAACTTTATATTCTCGAGTGTTTCCACCATTCGGTCATATACTTCCCGGTTGGTGAGAACGAAGCTCATCTTTTTCGGATTCATAGTCCCAACATAGTAAAGACCTAAGACCATCAGAAACTTCTGGCGCAGCTTCATCACGGTATGCGCCACACTGTTTTTTTCCAACATTGTGTGCCAGATTTCGAATTCCCAAATCTCCATCTCGCCACTATCGGAATTGGCATCCGTTGATATAACCCAGTCTGTCCGATAACGGTAATTAAGAGCATTGTGTTTATTTTCACCCTCTAATATTGAAGTCCTGTAACCCCTATCTTCCAGCTCTTTAAATATTATATCCGTAATGCTTTTTTCTGTAGCTTCAAATTCTTTGCTCGTATACTTTCCCGTCATCCGGCGTGGTACTTTTCCGTTTGCGTCCATCAGGATTTCAAAAGTAATTCCACTTTCCGGGTCCGAGTTCTGTGCCACTTTCTGGATCAGCTCATCCGTGCAGGCCCCAGAAGTTTTCATGTTAACTATTCTTGAAAGCGTTGATGGATTCACTCCGCAATCAAGAGCAAACTGCCGCATACTGCGGCTTGCTCCTTTTGCTCTAATGAGCAACTCTGCTAATTTCTCTTTCTCCGGCGGGCGGATGCGAATATAATTCGCGAGCTCCGTCATGTCAATTTTTCTATCGCTCATGCTTCATCTCCTGCAAATCAAGCGCGCTATGTTGCTTGTGTTGCGTATATTGTACCACTCCATGATTCATATGTCAATATATACGCAATATTTATTGCTTGTTTTGCTTAATGCTTTTTATTTATTTTCAGACAGTTTCCCTCTTGACTTCTACAACCTACTATTGTATTATAGGAACAGAAGTTCACGAACTGTTGTTCTTAGTATATAGGAACAGTTGTTCCTTGTCAAGTAGGCTTTACAAAAAAAATTGCTGCTTCTCACCGGCAACTTTCCCTTCCGGCAAGAAACAGCAAAATATCCCACATGGAGGCATGACATGAAAAAAGATACGAACTTACTAGACACACAGGATGTCCGGGCTGAAGCAGCCACCGCACTTACACCGAATGCGACCAACGGTGAAAAGATCAAAGCTCTGCGAACCGCACAAGGTATGAGCATGACCGAACTCTCCAGACGAGCATCCATGTCTGATCGTGCCATCCGCTATATCGAAGCCGGCGAGCGCGAACCAAGTGTGGACGCAATCCAGAAGATTGCCGCTGCTCTTGGTGTCACGACCGACTACTTTATGGATGATGCCACCTTCCAGAAGGAACTCAGCGATGACCAATTCTACGCTGACGTCCGTAAGAAGTATGGCTCCCGCGGTGTAGCGCAGGCAAAGAAAATAAAAGAACAGACCTCTGCCCTTTTTGCAGGCGGCGAGCTGTCCGAAGAAGATCAGGCTAATTTTATTAAAGAAATGGAAGCCCTCTTCCTTGACGCAAAAGAAGAGGCAAAAAAGTTTACTCCTAAAAAATATCTGTAATTGACTTACAGGGGAAAGGAGTCGCTGTTGGACAACTTTGCTATTACTGCCGCCGACGCTGTAAGCCGCCGATACAAGAGCAATGACCCAGAAGCTATCATTGCCCAGCGCACCATTAAAATTAAAGACATCCGGTTCTGCGAAGAGCTCCTTGGGTTTTACACGGTTCTTCTAAATTGCGAATACATCGGCATCAATCCAAACTGCTCAAAGCAACAACGCAAATCCGCACTGGCTCACGAACTTGGGCACGCCATTTTCGACCGGAAACATGCGGCATCCGGTCAGGCTTTCCAAGATACATATTTTTATAGTCTCAGCAATGCAAAAGCAGAACGCAGAGCGAATACGTTTGCTGCTGAACTGCTGTTGTCAGATGATGATGTGCTGAAACCAATCGGCTTCTATGAATTCAATGCCGACAGGCTTCAGATGGAGGCTTCTCTGCCAACCCACTGCTCCAGCACATACCGTGCCTTGAAATACCACGAGCTTCTGCAGGACTTTCAATACACGCATACAGGATTCGCCACCCTTGAGGAGATCGCACAGGTGGCTGGAATCGAAAAAAACTTTGTTGATTTTAAACTGAACATTCTTATTGCAAAAGGATACCAGCTTCCCGCTGTGCCGGAGCTTCAGAGCAACTTTCTGAAGGATTCCATGAAGAATTGCTCTAAGTGCTACGATTAAACATGGAGGTGACTGCTTATGACAAAAGAACGAGTCTATGTAAAGGTATCCTCTGACTTTGATTCTACCGGCTATATGCAGCCGACATCGATTACCTGGTCGGATGGACGTACCTTCCCAATCGAAACAGTGCGCGACTTCCGCCCCGCCGGGACTGCTGACAACGGTTATTCCGGTGACTGCTTCACCGTACTCATTCAGGGGCAGGAGAAGCACCTGTTCTTTGAGCACCTGGATTCACGCTTCAATGGACGGTTAGGCCGATGGTTCGTTGAGAGATCTGGACATTAACAGCAATATAACAAGGACACAGTCGGAAAGGAGGTAATTGCACGATGCAACGCACATACCTTGCGATAGATCTTAAAAGCTATTACGCGAGTGCGGAATGCGCCGCTCGACACCTCGACCCGCTTACCACAAATTTGGTCGTGGCAGATTCCTCCCGAACTGAGAAAACCATCTGCCTCGCTGTATCCCCTTCCCTGAAAGCCTATGGCATTCCGGGGCGTGCCAGACTATTCGAGGTCGTGCAGAAGGTCAAAGAGGTCAATGCGAATCGGTTAAGGGAAGCGGTACGATTAAGAAAAGCTGTGTATAAGGACGGTAAGCCATCCTTCTCCTCTGCTTCCTATGATTCCTTATCGCTTGCCGCCGACCCGTCACTCGAACTCTCTTACCTTGTTGCGCCGCCCCGGATGGCATATTATGAAAAAGTGTCGCGGCAGATTTATGGCATCTATCTGAAATACATCGCACCAGAGGACATTGTGGTATATTCCATCGACGAGGTGTTCATCGATGCCACCTCGTACCTGTCCCACTATAATATGACAGCACACGACCTTGCCATGACAATAATCCGGGAAGTACTTTATACGACTGGCATCACTGCCACCGCCGGGATTGGTACCAATCTATATCTGGCGAAGCTGGCAATGGACATCACTGCCAAACACGCTGCGCCTGACAAGGACAGAGTCCGCATCGCTGAACTGGATGAAGAGAGCTTCCGCTATCTTCTCTGGGATCACAAGCCGCTCACAGACTTCTGGATGACTGGTCCCGGCACCGTCAAACGGCTAGAAAAGCACGGCATCCATACGATGGGCGAGCTGGCCTATTTCAGCACCGTCAATCAGGATATCTTATATAAGGAATTCGGTGTTGATGCTGAACTTCTGATTGATCATGCTTGGGGTCTGGAACCCTGCGGCATGAAAGAAATCAAAGCCTACCGCCCCAGCACCAACAGTATCTCCGAGGGACAGGTACTCTCCTGCCCTTACCCATATGACAAAGCCAGAATCATTGTCATGGAGATGGCTGACAGCTTAGTATTACAATTAACAGATAAAGGACTGGTTACGGACAGCCTGACACTGGATGTGTGCTATGACCGTGAAAACTGTGACAGCGGAAAGTACAGAGGTCCGGTGCATATCGACCACTATGGCCGCACTGTTCCGAAGGGTGCTCATGGCAGCACAAAACTGGATAATCCGACCAACCTCGGAAGCATCCTGATCTCTGCCACAACTGAGCTGTTTGAGAGAATAGCGGATAAAACCCTGACGGTAAGACGGATCACAATAGCCGCCAACCGTGTGGTCAAAGATGAGGGATTCTTCCAAGTTGACCTATTCACGGACACAACCAAACTGGAAAAAGAGAAAAAGCTACAGAATGCGATGCTGGGTCTCAAGAAGAAGTTCGGCAAGAACGCTGTACTAAAAGGAACCAACTATCTGGACGGCGCTACGATGAGAGAAAGAAATCAACAGATAGGCGGCCACAAGGCCAAGTGAGGGGGGGAGAACATGGACTACAAGAACACACCGGAAGGCAGATCCGTCCAAAGTAAGTATGGCAAAATACTCCATGCTTCCCGCCCGGAGCCGCCACATAATCATCCCCGGATGCCGATGTCAAATCGCGCTAAAATCTTCTCTCCTTTTGCCGCCTTACGAGGCTATGAGGATGAGATTGCTTCTGAAGGCAGAGATCATCTCAAAGGAAACAGAATCGAGCTGTCTGAAGAAGGCAAGCAAGCTCTGAGCCAAAAGATCAGCCAGCTTCGAAAAGGACAAGAGCTCACAATAAAATATTTCACGGACGGCTACTATGAGAATATAACCGGAATACTGGATGCTGTGGATGCGATAACTAAAGAACTACGAATTTACACAGGATTTATAAATGATACCGGCAAAGAGCTGCCGACCATTATTGCATTTGAGGATATCTTAGAGATTGGGGTGAATATGACTTGAACTACTACTTTTGCGATGCCTGCCATTACTGCTTTGAAGCTGGAGAGCTTCCAGACCGTTGTCCTGACTGTGGAGCGGTAGCACACGATAATAAAAAGGCAGTACGGCCGGCGAGTAAAACGGAAATAGCAGAATTGCTTAGAATACGGAAAGAAGATAAGGAGGACACAAAATGAAAGCACATAAATATTGGTCACTCGGCGCACTTGCCTGCATGGCAGGATGCTTCTACACGGGCTGCAAGAAACTGATGCAGGCTCACAAGTATTTCGCTTGTGGCACTCTGGTCTGCATGGGCATGGCAATCTACTCCGGCCACAAAATTGCACCTAAAAAGAAAAAAGCTGAAAAAAACGAAGAATAAGAACACACGCCCTCGCCGTAACAAGCGAGGGCTTTTTTGAACTCTAGGAGTTCATTTTATTTCCGTCACAAACTACACACTTCCATCATGAGTCGTATCCCGACTTTCAGACCTTCCTCAAAAGCGGTCTTCTCCCATGCACAGCACACCGTTCCCTGCCGGCCCATGATCTTCTCCCAGAGTGGAATCTTTTCTCCGACGTAATCATCTACGAGCCTATCCATTCCTTCCAGTCCTCGCAGCCACTCTTCCAGTTCTTTTTCCTTGGTCTTTGCGGCTTTCCCGGCAACTGTGTTTTTCTCTACTGGGTTGTTCTCTGTATAATGTTCGTAGATCAGATCCAGCAGATTCTCCACTGGTGGATAATACTCTGGTTTCGTTTTCTTCAAATACTCCTCCAGCATCTCCTTCAATTTTTCTATAATGCTACCATCCTTCCCAACTGAGATTCACATCCTCAGTTACGGCACATATTACCGTAGACTTTTGCACATAGCAACATATTTTTTGCGGTTTTTCGGATGTCCCATCTTCTCCTTCACTTCATCCGGCACATCAATCAAGCCGAACCGATAGAACATCCCGTAGATGTAAGTTACGCCCCGGATATCGCCCAGAGCTTTGGGGCCGTCTACTACTTCCCCTTTAATATTTCCCAGAGCCAAAACAATAGAACTCCACGCCAGACTTTTACTCTTCTCCCGGCGGTCGATCCACAGCTGTTTCGTGTACTCGCCGTTCCTGCCTTTTTTAATTTCGTAAGAAAATAGCAAACCAGAGTAAGTTTTGAATTTCACACCAGCATAAGCCAGAACCACACCCCAGAAGTTTTCTTCTGTCGGATCAGTCCTCCACCGCTTCATCGCTCTGTATCTCCGCTGCCGCTCTGCTCCAACACTGATCTTCTCTTTTTCTGCTGTACTTGGGAAGTACACGCCTTTTTTATACGGAAGATATGAGGTAACAGAGGTTTTGGAGAGTTGAAGGGTATTTGCAGTTGAGAGTATGGAGGTTTTGTAGTCTTGTGTTTCTCGGTACTCTTCAAAAGTGTTTTTTACTTTCTCCGCCACATCCGATTCATACACACCAGCCGTGATGAGTAGCTTCCGTACCTTGATAGGGTTAAGGGCTAGAGCATAGCCGATGGATTGGAGAGAACAATTCTCCCCATAAAGAGCCACAGCCGCATCCATCTGCTCTTTCAGATTCTTCTCAGCATCATACTCTGGCTTCAGCTTCTTCCGGCCGCCACCGGGCTTCCGTGGTTTATACGCTCTTTTCTCTCCCATGATTATTCGTGCAGCTCCAGCGGCAGACCATCCGGGTCATGAAAGAAAGTCATCATCTTGCCGGTATAATCATCCACACGAAGCGGCTCACATTCTATACCTAATTCTCTCAGCTCTTTCACCGTCTGCTCCACGCTCTCTACACAAAAAGCAAGATGACGCAGACCACAGGCCTCCGGGCGGTTCACACGCTTCGGCGGGTTTTCCTCAGCGAAAATCTCCAGTTCTGTGTATTCATTGACACGCAGATCCAGTTTCCAGTCCTTACGCTCCGAGCGGTAGTTTTCTCTGATGACAGAGAAGCCCAGCTTGTTCACATAAAAATTTTTTGCGGCTTCGTAGTCAGATACGATGATTGCGATGTGGTGTATTTTTGATAAATTCATTTTTCTTACGCTCCATTTCTTATAATTTTGTTCTCTTTTATTTCCATTACAAACTATATATCAACCTTCAAAAAATACCGTGTGAACTTCTGGAGTTCAGTTTGTCCACACGGCCGATCTTATTTCAGTTTTTCAAGGATCTCATCCGCACTCATCCCGCTTGCCAGCAACTTCTTCAGTACAGCCTCTGCTTCGGTCTTCTTAGCTTCTTCAGCGGCCTTAGCATCTGCCTTTGCCTTCTTCGCTTTCAGGGATGCCACTTCTTTTTCGGTCTTCTTCAAAGCAGACTTCTTCTCTTTCAAGTCAGCCTTCAAAGTGTCAATGTTGGCGGAGATGGATGCGATCTCAGCAGTCAGGGAAGTGATAGATTCCTGCTTCTCCGTAATCTGGGATGCGTAGTCGTTATTAGTTTTGGGACGGTTTTTGCTGCCTTTCGTTCTGGGCATCGTGATAACCTCTTTCCTTTTTTTAGTTATTTAAGTATAGCACTGTGTGGATATATATGATACATCAATCATATATGCCTTTGCCAATACAACACTTCTTAAATTTCTTTCCGCTACCACAAGGACACAGCTCATTTCTTTCTGGTTTTCTTACCACAGGCTGTCCTGCATCTCTTTTCAATTTATCTATATATCTTTTTAATTCTGGTCGATTTTCGTAATACTGTCGTGATCTGGGGTCTGCTAAATCCATTGCTTCTTGTGGTACACTAAAGCGAAGCTCTATATTATCAGAAATATGTAACATATTGCTGAGACACAATGCATATGCATTTGCATCAATTTCTACTTCTTGAGACAGATTAACAGCCTGTGTACTTCCGCCTTCGTTTCTTGTATAGTTTATAAAACCATTTTTCCATGAAACAATGGTACTTATATCTTCATGTACAGTATTATTGCTATCCGACAACGCAATTTCATAGTGCTGATGTAAGTGTCGCAGCTCATGAAAAATGAAGAACTCTATATCAACCCTATGATTTTCCCATCTATCTTGTCCTGTAAACCACGGCTTATTAAAATACAATTTATTTCCGCATCCCTCTGCGGCATTGTCCATTGTTTTAAATCTGTCAGATGGGCAGTCTTCAAAATAGGATTCAATAGGTTCGGGTAATGTCATGAAACTTCTTGCATAATTAATACAATTCTGAACAAGTTCCAAGTACTTTCCTTCCATTGCTTCCACTTCTACCAGCTCCTTTCTTCTATGTTTCTTTCAAATCTTAGCCGACCATAAGTTCGTTGCCTGCTGCTCACCACGGAGAGGTGTGTGATTATCAGAGCAGCGTAGGGAGCTACCGCTCCCAGTATATCATAATTTCATCTAGTTTTACAGACGCTTTCTTGCCTTCATCGCCACACAATACATCAATCCACCGATCATTCCACCGACTGTGTTATAGAAGATGTCTGATAGCTGGAACGTTCCTAAGCGAAGCAATAATTGCAGCATTTCTATGCTTATCGAAAAGATAAATGCTATCTTTCCGCTATACCACAGTATCTTCTTCCAACTGTTTCCTATCTTCTCTCCGAACGTCCACATCACTACTGCTGAAAATGGCACCATCATAATTACGTTCTCGATGCACTCGGTGGTCAGCTTCTGTTCGCCATTCACAGTCTCCCAGATGCCCCAACCACCCATGACATCGGACAAAGGATTTAGCCATAGATTACGGTTTAGTAACGTCCTAAACAAAATCATTGATGTCACAAAGGTCAGTAAGAACAACTTCCGAAAGAACACACTCCCCTTGAATTTTTGATACCAAGTCACCATGGCGCTCTTCCATCCTTTGCCAGCCTCTTCAGGTTCATACGCATATAGATAGAAGAACATGGCGAGGAAGGAAAGCAGAAGTGAAAATCCAAACGGCTCATACAGAGCAGTCAGGATGTTTGTGAGGATTTTGGCTAATACCTTTATTGCTTCCATTACAGATCACTGAACAGATCAGCCTTATACACGCCGTTCTCCAGCATCTTCTTGAAGCTGTCCTTTACAGCTGCGACATCCTCGTGATAGGTCATGCCGTACCAGGTATCGTTGGTTTTCAGAACCTTCACTGACATCTTTCCCTGCTCCAGCAGTTCACCGATGAAGATAGGAATCAGATACTCCGCTTTCAGAGGATTGCCCGGAACTTCTTTCTCGAAGAACTCTTTGAAGCCTTCTTCCAACACATCCAAAAACTCCGGTGTTAATCCCCACATATTCATAGAAACCAGAGAATTCACATCAACAGCCACACCGTCTGCCTCTGCTCCAGCTGCGGTCTTTACGATGTTCTTGGTTTCCACAACCTCTGTCAAGTTTCCATTCTCGTCCATCTTGCAGATACCACGAGTCACGCCACCGTTATCAGACAGCGTGTTCTTCAGAACGAAACCAGCCATGCAGGACTTGCCACCATTCACCAGATACTCATGGACTGCTTTGAAACCTTCTTTGCCATAGTAATCATCTGCATTGATCACAATGAACGGGGTACCAATCACATTTTTCGCTGCAAGCACAGCCTGTCCGGTTCCCCACGGCTTTGTACGGCCTGCCGGAAATTCTCCCGGAATATCGTTGATATCCTGGAAAGCATAGTCCACAGTTACATTATGAGCGGAGCAAATAGAGGCAATGCGATCACCGATGACCTCTTTGAACTCCTTCTCGATATCCTTACGGATAATAAATACCACATGGTTAAAACCTGCTTCAATCGCATCATGGATCGAGTAGTCCATGATGATGTGGTTATCATCATCGACCGGCTCCAACTGTTTTATTCCTGTTCCGAAACGGCTACCGATTCCGGCCGCCATGATAAGTAATGTTGTGTTCATATTCTCTTTTCTCTCTGTTAAAATTCTTTTTCGCATCTATCCAATACAGCTGCAATTACCTGATCCATGTCATAATACTTATACTCTCCTAGGCGACCGCCGAAAATCACATTATTTTCTGCATCTGCCAACTTCTTGTATTCAGAATAAAGTAAACCATTCTTAGCATCATTAACCGGATAATATGGCTCATCTCCCGGCTTCCACTCACTGCTGTACTCACGGCTAATGATAGTCTTCGGCAGATCATTGCCGTTCTCATCCTTACCGAACTCAAACCATTTGTGCTCAATGATACGGGTCCACGGAGTTTCTCGGTCGGTATAGTTCACTGCGGCATTGCCCTGGAAATTTGGCTTATCCAAAGTTTCCGTCTCAAATCTAACAGAACGGTATTCCAGCGTACCCAGCTTATAATCAAAGTATGCATCAATCGGTCCAGTGTATACAACCTTATCAGCCAATGCATCCAGCTCCGCTTTGTTTTCCAGATAGTCTGTGCTCAAACGAACTTCAATTTCATCCAGCAGATTGGCAATCATCTTGGTATAGCCGCCAACAGGAATGCCCTGATAAAGTGCATTGAAGTAGTTGTTATCAAAAGTCAGCCGAACCGGAAGACGCTTGATAATAAAGGACGGCAACTCCTTGCAGTCACGTCCCCACTGCTTCTCTGTATAGCCCTTGATGAGTTTCTCGTAGATATCGCGACCGACAAGAGAGATGGCCTGCTCTTCAAGATTCTGTGGCTCACTAGTAATCTCTTTGCGCTGTTCTTCAATCTTTGCGGCAGCCTCCTCCGGCGTTACAACTCCCCACATCTTGTTAAAGGTGTACATGTTGAACGGAAGGGAGAATAATTCTCCTTTATAATTAGCCACCGGTGAGTTGGTGAAACGATTAAACTCTGCAAACTGCGTGATGTAATTCCAAACCTTTTTGTTATTAGTATGGAAAATGTGAGCACCATATTTATGAACATTGATACCCTCAATATTCTTGGTATAAATATTTCCTGCAATATTCGGGCGCTTGTCTACTACCAAAACAGACTTGCCATGTGCTTTAGCTTCATGTGCAAAAATCGCCCCATACAGACCAGTACCTACTACTAAATAATCATATTTCATACTCTTTCCTCCCATTCAGTCAGTTATTATTTTTTCTTGATAATTCGTCCAAGCAACTGATTTTCTATTTCTATGACAAGAGATTCCTTTGCAATTGTTAAAATCAAAAAATATACTCCAAAAAATACAATTGCAGAAGCACATAAAGTCATAAAGCTTCCCCACTGCATTCTCTTTATTAAAACCGCGAGAACCCCTCCAGCTAAAACAGAACTGCCAATTGCAACATAATGAACCTGTCTATATGCTTCCTTAATAATTCCTCTAAGCGCAACGTACTGAACAATAAAAACAGCGATTTCTGCTGCCAAGGTTCCAATCGCTGCACCTGTAGATGCCATTTTAGGAATCAGAAGTGCATTTAAGATAATATCCACAATCATTCCAGCAATTTCCGAATAAAGAACTACTTTTTCTTTTCCAAGCGGCACTAACATTTGTATTCCCATTATGTTTGTCAGACCAATAAAAAGTAAAGTTGGCATTATAACTTGCATCGGAATAATTGCACCGGCATAAGCATCGCCCGATAAGAAGAAAACGCCCTCCTTTGCAAAAAGCATAAAATAAATCATCATCGGTGTTGCAATCAAAAACACGAAATTGATTGCCTTTTTTGTAATACGGTAAAATTCATCCATCATACTATGTTCGACATAGTATGATGCTCTCGGCAGCAAAACCACACCTAAAGATGTAACGATACTCACGAGAATCGTTTTTATCTTTACTGCCGCATTATAATATCCAACATCTGCGTCTGTACGAATAAATCCAAGCATTACAGTATCCAGATGCGTATATATTGTTGTGGCACAGGACATTGCAAAGAAAATCACAATCGCTTTTAAGTGTTTCTTAAAATTATAGTGACCAACAGGCTTAATGTTGACATAACGGTGTATATGAAAGAAGTTAAAAATATTTGAGGCAGATGATGCCAAAATGGAAATTCCACCATAAATGACATAATCGCTTTGTTCATGCACCATGAGAAACATCGCAACAATTGCAATAAACTTAAAAATAATCGAGCGAACCGTAATATAAGTATATTGTTCAAGTGCTTTATACAGCCATTCCATTCCTATGGCATTAAAAAAGATTGTCAGGCCAACAATCAAGAACAGGTCTTTATCCTGCCGAAATCTTGGGACATAGTATATTGCTGCAAAATAAACCACATATGCCAGTGCGCTCATCATAAGGTTGATAATGAACAGCTCTTGAACCATTTTCGAGAGTTCTTCCCGATTATCACGCACCTTTGCACATGCCCGAATGCCGTATGTTGGAATTCCCAACTGTGCAAAGAGTGTAAAGTAAGATACGATCGAAGTTGCAAATGATACTTTTCCGGTACCAATGGGCAATAGAATGCGTGAAACATACGGAAATGTAATCAGTGGAAAAACGAACTGCGACATCGTAAGAATCGCGTTCATTACAAAATTTAATTTAAGAGACTTTTGTTTTCCCATTTCCTTTCTGTTATTCTCCTTTTCTATGTGCATATTCAATCTTCGGATTAAAGAAAAATCCAGAGATCGTTCCTTTGCACGTCACCCAAACTCTTTTTGCTTTGTGATCCGGTGCTTTTCTGAGAATATTCTTGATTCGCCCACCAATCACACGCAGCCGACGGCCTACTTTTCCATTTTTTCGCGCGATGTACATTCCGTTTCTTGCTTGATAAAAGAAGCGTTCTATTCTTGTCTCATCTGCCGAAACCACATCTGCGCCTTTATTGGATGGTGCTTTATGTACAATAACACTATCGAAATCCAAATAAGCTGGAGCCAATTTTCTCAATCTTGCCGTATACTCCTGATCATCTCCATAAATAAAGAACTCAGAAATCGGCAATCCTGCTGTCTCAGCATATTTTAAATTGATAAAGCAGCCAACAAAAGAACAAGTATCAATCAACAACAGCTTGTTTTTTCTAATTCTGTCCAAATCCAGCCCTAATCTGGAGTTGTACTGGAAATCCGGAACATTCATATCAAACAGTTTCCCATCCGTCCAATACACTAATGAGGCCAGATAGGAAAACTCACCATCTAATGCCTGTCCCTTATCCACAAGGCTTTGCAATGCCTCTTTTTCCGGGATAGAGTCATCATCCATGATCCACGCATATAAATAGCCGAGCTCTATGGCTTTTCTCAAACCAAAAGCAAATCCACCTGCACCACCAAGGTTCTTTCCGGTATTATAATATTTGATTCTCTTGTCCTGAATCTCTGCAACCATTTCCTTTGTGCCATCATTGCTGTTGTTGTCAACAATCAGGATATCATGGTCCTTAAATGTCTGATTCAAGAGTGCTTCTATGTTTTCTTTTAATAATTTCTTTCGATTATACGTTACTATTACTTCTGCATACTTATTCATATTCTTTCTCATTTCGGTTCCTTTCAAAAAATTCTTTTTTGCTCTTTATCATTCCAACGCAGGCAACAGAAATTATAATAAAAGGATTATATCTAAAAGATAATAATTGCGGGTCTGTTATGCAATGAATAAGGAACAAAGAACATCCCATGCATAGATAAATATTCTTTGTCACAACACTATAGCATTGTACCGCCATCATTGCCAAACATAAAACCACAAGCATTATCACACCGTATCTTACTAACACCTGCAAATATGAAGAATCAACATAAAAATAATCCATACCGGATACTTTTGTGCCATCGGTTCCTGTCAGCCATGTAATGGGTTGACCAAACAATGAAACACCATACGTTTCTAAAGCAATTTTTCCAAAATACGGCCTATTTGAAAAAGCTGCATTTATAGCCACGAATGCAGGCTCATTATAGTGAGCAATATAAAAGTACTGTGCTACTATCGTTGCAATTGCTGAAAAGAATGGAAATATTTCTAATATTCTCCTTGGAAAATCTCTGTCAAACAGAAACTGTTTTATCTTTTCAATATTCAACAAGTAATATAGGATAATGCTTGCATTAATAACAACAAATACAGCTAATGTATCCGTCATCTTATAAAACCAAACATTTATGACTTCAATCAAAATCCAACTTCTAAACTTTATTTTGTTTTTTCTACTGGCAATATACGCCAAAACTGTGTGCAAGAAGAGATTCGGACCAAATGTGGCAAAATAAAATCCCAAGTACTCTCGTCCTGCACTAGTTTGAGACGGGAGAATTCCTATAAGCCATGCAAAAATCACTATCGCAATTGCAATGCCAGCACTAATACAATAAGTCTTCAGAACAGATTCCGGCTCTGCCTTTGAACAATACAATATGAATATAACAATATAGATCAAGTCACTGTCTGCCTGATTGAAGAATATATTTCCTATTATCAGGAGAGCGATTAGTCCCCATAAAAGCAAATTACGAATGCTGAACTTTGAGTGGCGTAAAAGTACCAATACCGGAACAGTTGCCGCAACAATCTTTAATCCTTTACACAGCGTTGCAAGAATTGTAGATGACGAAAGAAGATATGACTGCCCAATGACAAACAGGAAAATACAGATTCCATAACAAATATTTGTAATATCTTTAACTTTAATCTTTGCGCCTTTTGTAGTAATCATTCATCCAATCCATCGTCAAGTGCTGATTGACCCTGCACCCCACAAAATCCTTTCTTTGAATTATTTTCATATTAGCTAATTTTTTCTGGAAGTACCAGCCAATCTCCAATTTTTTTATCCCACTCTTTTGTTTCAAACGGCACAATCGCGCCAAAATGATAAAATGTCATTTCTCCAAAGTATACTTGACCATTTGCTTCATAAAAATCCACTCGAACGTGTGGGAACCCTTCGCTGAGTTTTTTGGTAAGCTCAATCATTTTTTCAAAATGTTCTGGTTTTCTGATGGCGGATACAGAGTTCGGATAGTGCTGTACAATGTTCATGTGGTTAAACTGCATATCATAAAAGTCAAACTTTGTGTTCTTGACGCCTCTTTCCGTTGCCACAAACATCAGTTTTGGTTCTCCATTGAAACAGAAGAATTTATAATCGCGGAGTTCTCCGGTTTCCTGATCTTCCATATATTTTTCAGCAATAATTCTCGGTTTGACCCCTTTATATGGCCACTCCCTCGTCCAAAGATAATAATTGTTTGCCAGAGATTTTTCGATTTTTTTCCTAGCTTTTTTCAAATCAAGTTTGGATTTATCCTTGCAGACAACCAGTCCACCTGAATCATGTGTGCATTTCAGCACAAACTGATTTGGAAGCTCATTGAAGTTGATATCCTCAAATTTATCCCATACACCAAGCGTCGGGATAACATACTGTTCACCAATTTTATCTGCAATATATTTTTTCACTTCGTATTTGTCAACCAATGTAATAAGATCCGACCTTCTATAATACAGTTTGAGCCAGTTCAATTTTTCGTTGAATGTCTTCGGATTCTTAAAATCAATAAACTTTCCAAACTCTGCATAATAAAAAATTTGCAGATATGGCTTGTCCGGCATCCAATTAAGCAGTCTGTGGTTCACAAAATAGCCAGCCACACGCCGCAAACCATGTTTTTTTTCACCCATCTTACTCACACTCCTTCACATAATCCAAAAGTATCTGCATTTTTTTCAAAACTTTTTCAGACGAATACTCCTCCAACAAGCATCGCCTTGCTTGTTTTCCGCATTCTGCCATCTGTCCAGGATTTGCAATGGCCCATTCCATTTTATCCTTTAAATCTTCAACATTGTTCGTCTGAAACAGAAGACCATTTTCAAACGATTTGATCAAGCTTCTAGGACCTGTTTTACAATCGCTGGATATACATGGAACACCGAAAGCCATTGCTTCCATTAGTGCATTTGGCATCCCCTCGTAATCAGATGTCATCACAAACATATCCGCTACTTGTAGCTGTTTCTCGATGCTCTGGCTTCTCCCCCGTAAAAAAACATGATTAGCAAGTCCATATTCATCGACTAAACCTTCAAGGTATTTCTTTTGATTTCCCTCACCGAAAATATCCAGTGTAATTTCAGATTTTATCTTTGTAATATCAACCATAGCTTTCAGAAGAAGCGGATAATTTTTTTGTTCGTGAAGTCTGCCTACTGCAATTATTTTAGAAATTTTCCTACTATAAATTTCTTTATGATTATCAATAAACTTTGATGAAAGAGGATTGGGAACAACAAAGCACTTTTTTCTTAAATCGGCTGAGAAATATTCCGATTGCTCTTCATTTTGAACCAGAATGGCACAAGATTTCTTAGCCAGGTAATCGCGAAAATTTCTTAACAATCTTTTTTCTGGCATTGTCCACGGATTATTTCTGATGGTCAAAACAAACGGAATTTTCATTCCTGTGATTGCAAGCCAAGACACATACAGAACGGTTCCAACAAACGGAATAATTACATCAGGCTGGATTTCTTTGATAATTTTTCTCATATCAAAGATTCTCATTCCTTTTGTTATTGTACTATCCTTTCGTTGTGGCATTTCATGTATCTGTACCTTTTCAGAAATAGAATAGTCTCTCTCTGACGTTTTATATGTAATAATATGAACGTCTTCGCCAACATCAGCCAATAAGCCAGATAAAACTGAAACAACTCTTTCGGCTCCACCTCCTGTAAGGCTCCTAATTGTAAATAATATTTTCATTCTATCTCCTGTTCCGCTTTTTTGATTTGCTTTACATATTTCTTAAGAGTTCAACCCACTGGTTTATAATTGCGGCTGTATTGAAACGATCCAAATCCTTTTTTGTTTTTGACGCAAATTGCTTTAGCAACGTTTCATTTTTCATCAGTTTTATCGCACAATCTGCGAACTGCTGAACATTTCCTTCTTCTACTAGGTATCCATTGATACCATTATCAATCGTTTCTTCAGGTCCTTCCTTACAACGAAAGCTAACAGCCGGGAGTCCTGTTGCCATTGCTTCCATCAGAACTAGCACAAACCCCTCATAACGCGAAGATAAAAAAAACAAGGACGATTCCATATATTCTTTATGAATATCATCAGAAAATCCTTTTAGTTCTATATTCCTGAGCCCCAGTCCGTCAATCTGCCCCTGAAGTTCTTTTTGAAGCGGTCCTTGTCCATAAATATCTAATTTCCAGTCCGGGACTTCCTTTTCAATCAAGGCCCAAGCCTCAACCAGCATATCAAAGCCCTTTTGTCTACTTAAACGTCCAACTGCAATCGCACGTTTTTGTGTCAACGGCGTACTTTCGCTTGTATCAACTGCAATTGGGTTATAAATATATGTCACATTTTTGCAATATTTGTATTGTGTCAAGTAGTTATTTAAATCATTCTTGCCTAATACCACAACACAATCAGCATGTTCTGCCGCCAGTTTTCTGGCATATTTGACCAGTTTATTAGGGCTTATATAATAGTTAAAATGTTCCCATGCGATACATTTACATATTTTCTTTATCTGCAAAGGAATCAAATAAAGATATAACGCTACATCGACTGCTATCATGATGTCAATCTGTTCTTCTTTTACATATTTAATCAATTGCTTTTCGACATAGATTTTTCTCAAAGCTGAATTCTCGCATTTTTCTCCATTTAGTGAGTAAAGTTTAATGTTTTTATCTATTTCAAATTTGCAAGAGTTTCCATGCTGACAACTGATAATCCTCACATCAAAATTTTTTTTTACTAACTCATTTGCAATGACAGATGTAACTCTCTCAGTACCTCCGCCGCTTTCAAAATTCATTATTAAGAAACCTACTTTTTTATTCATCTCAGGCAGTTCTCCATCGGTTCAAATAATAACTTTCCATATATTTTGCAGTTGCGTCCATATCAAATCCTGCATCAATCACATACTGCTGCATATTGGTATGTGCTTTCAGATTCTGTGCCATTTCAAGCGCTACATTGGCCCACTTTTCTGCGCCATCGCTCAGCAGAAGTTTCTGGTATATCGGCGTAATATCTGTTTCCGGCGGCAATCCTTCAGAGCAGACAATAGGAACACCCGCCGCCTGTGCTTCGATTGCAACAATACCCAGACCTTCAAACAAAGATGGAAAAACAAACACATCCATCGCTTGATAAATTCTGTTCATATCCTTTCTATTTCCAAGAAAATGCACACAATCTGAAAGGCCTTTTTCGACCACTTTGCTTTTTACTTTCTCTTCTAATGGCCCGGTGCCAACAAGAATCAATTCAGCGTCAGGCTTTTTCTTCTTGATCTCTGCAAAAACATCAATCAGGAAATCATGGTTTTTCTGAGGATGCAGGCGGCCAACATGGCCGACAACAAATTTATCCTTTAACCCCAGTTCTTTCCTGATTTCATTTCTGGTATCCGCATCCGCAATAAAGTTCTGCGAATCAATCGCATTTTTCAGTACTTGAAACGGCTTGTCTTTGAACAGATATTTTCCAGCTTCTTCAGAGCAGGCGAAAAGATCTGTTGCGTTTTTGGTAAACATTCGCTGCATGAACAGCTTCGGTAAATATTTTATATCGTGTACTGTCTCATTATTATGTGAATGAGCAATTCTGACGGGGATACCTGCTTTCTTTGCAGCTTTCAGGCAGAAATATCCAATCGTGTAGGCGTGACAATGAACAATTTTATATTCGTGATGCTGCGCAAAGAAAACTGCCAAATCTTTTTGAAATTTAGGAAGGTTCAAATCCTCCCGGAAAGACAGTTTGTAAACATGTCCACCCATTTTTTCAATTTCATCATCGTAAAACTGTTTTTCCTTATAAACGACCAAAAAATCAAACTGTACTTTCGTTCTGTCAATTTTCCGGTATATATTCATCAACAAAGCCTGCGTACCGCCAGCTTCCATTCGCTGCAAGATATGCAAAACTCTTATAGGCTCTCCCATGTATTCTTCCTCCACAAAATCTCAAAGAGATTTGATTTTTTGAATCAGTTTATTCGGCAGCACAGATTTCAACCGTGCTTTTGGCTGAAATCCAACCTTTATATTTTCTATAAAGCCTGGTTCATCGATGCTCTTATAGAAAGTATCTCTAGTCACAGGCCTGTTGCTCGGCTGCACCAGATTATGCTGCTTCACCATGCCCTCTTCCAACGTTGCTTCCTCTACTTCTGCAAGAACTCGCATCATTTCAAAGAGCTTTTGACCTTTTTCGCTATTTACAAATACACTGGACACGCCCTTTGGAGAATTGAAGCTCGGATGGCTCTTTGCAATTCCCCAGAAATCACCCACTGTCAAATCTCCTACACGGCTCGTATTCGCATAAGCACACTGATAACAGCTCTCTCTATAGCAGTCGCCATCCATAAAATGTTTTCCATAGCGATCAAGGGAGAGTGTCTTTGTCTTTGTCTTTGTCTTTGTCTTTGTCTTTAGCAGGTATTGTGTTCCCCAACCTCTCTTGTCTTTGGAACGGAAGTTGAAATAGATTACTCTGCCAGCCGTCTGCTTGTTCTGGTATTCCAGATACTTTTTGAAGAACTTCGGCGAAGGCACACCGTGGCAAATCAGGTCAACTGTATATAGATTTTCTGGATTGCCACCCAAAAAAGCATACAGACCTGCAATCTGGCAGGGAGTTCCTGTAAAAAGTACCGTTTTTCCCTCTGACAAACGCTGTTTGACCTTTGCGTAGCTATCTTTCGGGTCAGACTGAACATACTTAGAGGATTGTAGTTTCTCTCTTTCTGCTTCATCTGTCACTTCAATGTGGCTTACTGCCAGCTGCTCGTCATAGGCAGCACCATAAACCACACCGCCCATTTGCAATATAGTTTTCGCTGCACTATCCGCCGCACCGCCAGATGCAGAGCACATAATATCCACATCATTTTTATTGCGCCACGCCCAAACTTTATGTGGCTCATTCCGATGAAATCCCGTATTTTCTACTGGACACTTTTTCAAGCACACCTTGCACTCGATGCAGCTTTTTTCATCAACAGACGGATACCAAAATCCCTCTTTGTTTTCTACCATAGAGATACAGTGTTTTGGGCAGCTTTGCTCACAGCTTTTACATCCCACACATTTCTCTTTTATCCTCGATATGTTCTCCATTTTATTCCTCTAAATTTTTTCTCAGATACTCCTTCGCCACTTCTCTATGTGCTTTCAACTGCTCATCAACTTTCGCGTAATCAATCGCCTTTTCATTGATGTTTTCTGTATCTTCAATTCTCGTTGTCATCCGATTGGTCAGTCCCAGTCGCTTTAGCAAATCGCTCAACTTTTCTTCATTACCATAGCTGTTACCTACACTCTTGCGAATCAATGTTGTAAACGGCCGATGTGTGATCACCGAGAAGATACTGCCGTGGAAGGTATCGGTAATAACTTCTTCTGCATTTCTGAAATAGGCCAGAACCTCAAAGGGTGAGCAGTCCACGAATCGGTCTGCACATTTTTGGATACCGCCAATTGCATATACCTTCAAATTCTTTTTCTTTGCATAAGCAGCAATCCAATCTGCCTCATCATTGGAAATACGACCTGCATACGCGTACAGAATCAAATACTTCTCATTAGTCTGAACCTGTGGGATTTTGTCGCAGCAGTTCATGTAATCATAGGTCAGAACCGGATCCAGATTGTACACTGGTTCTTTCCCAGTGAGCTGTTCTACAATAGTTCCTGAATTAGCATCTCGTACAGAAATCGCGTCAAACTTCTTCAACAAAGCTCCGACTTCATTGGCCTTTTTATACTTTTCCAGCTTTTCCAATGTGGTATTACCGAAAGACGCTGCATAAGTGATAAGTTTCTTCGCATGGTTATTTTTTCCAAACAATTCTGGCGAATAGCCCACATTGGAATTTTTTTGAATACAGTTAAAAACCTCGTCACTGCCAATCACAAGACAATCCACTGTCGGATTGTAGTTCATTTCATCCGTAATCCCTAAAAGTGGCATATACTTTTGAGCGAAAGACTGTTTATATCGGATGAACGATAATTTGTGTGCAAGAGGAGCCCGATACCGAAAGGTTTCCAGTCCCTTTTCTATCTTTCGGACAACCTTGTTTTTACTATCTGCATTTTCTGTAATTACTGGAGCACCTACATGGTAGTCCACAAATTCTACATTACAGCCAACTTCCTCAATTAGCTGCTTCAATGCATATGCCTGCAAAAACGAACCGTAGTTTACAATGCGCTGCATCGACATGATTCCAACTTTTCTCATCCACCCATCCTCAATACAATTCATCTACCAGTTTTTCAAGTTCTTCATTAAACTTTGCATTATTACTGCTCATACCATGTCCCATGCCAGCAACAATCTGATCATAGTTCGTTATGATATCTCCCAATGTTTCAATATCTTCTACCGGAATAATCGTTCCCATTCTCTGAGCCACGTTTCTCGCAAACTCCACCTGATGATCGTTCACATGCTCATTGAACTGATGCTGACGCGGCACAACAATAGGAGTCTTACCTATCTGTAGTGGCATGATAAAACTTGCCGGGCCACCGTGAGTGATTACAATATGGGCGTCGGCCACATTTTTCACCATCTGCTGATATGGAATCAGCTTACTCCACTGACAGTATTTCGGCTCGTATGTACTAAAACCAGTCTGGATAATTACATCTTCGTTTATAATGCCGTCTTTCTTTAATTCATCTATTTTCTGTATCAGCCGATTAAATGGCTGCTCATGTGTTCCTACCGTCACAAAAATCATTTTCTCACCTCTCAGGCGTTTTCTTCTATAGCTATATGTCTTATTATTTTTGCTGGATTCCCTGCAACAACAACATTAGATGGTACATCTTTGACCACAATAGAACCTGCTCCAATAATTACATTATCTCCAATGGTTACATGGCCAATAATGCATGAGTTAGAACCGATATTCACATTGTTTCCAATAATAGGGCTGCCCCCCCCCAGACCATTATTACCAATAATTATATTATTTCTTATTATGCAATCATTTCCAATAATTGTCCTTGGATTAACAACGCTACCTCTTGCACCATGTACAATTGAAAGATTTTCTCCAACTTGCGTTTGAGGCGAAAATTCAAACCCCAAAATGAAATGACAATAAAAATTAAAAATTCTCCTCCAAAATTTTCCTGCATTCTTGCTTTTTGATTTTCTTAGCAAATTACAAAATATCTTTTCTCTTGCGCCGTTCATATTCTTACCTCCGAAACAAGTTCCTTTCAGAATATACTTCCCAGATTAACCGCTTTCGGATAAACCTTTTTCTGCTCTTCCCACTGCACAACAAACTTGTCCACAATGGGGTAAACCATCTTCCCTGTCATTGTCGGTTTATCAATTCGATCAAAAACCTCGATGTAGACCAACTTTGCGCCCATCATTTTACCAATATAAAAAAACGGGACCGCAACTGCTGCACCGCAGGAAATAATCAAGTCTGGCTTTTCCTTATGTAACACATTCCATGCAATCTTGGTATTCTTAATAAGAGCCTTTAGACTCCGGTTTGTCGGATAATAACAAGGATACATTTTTTCACCTTCGAGCAGGCTTCTTGCATCCTCCTTATCAAACGTAACCCAAAAATGATCCTTGTTTTTCCAAAATGGCTTTAACATATAAAGGTGGGTTAAATGACCGCCAGATGAACCCACCAAGCATACCTTTATATTTTCTTTATTTTTCATCTGACTCTCTCCTCTAATTTTCCTTGATCTTGCTTAATCTCTCTGGAAAATATCTCTGGTATAGACTTTCTCTTTCACATCATCCAAGCACTTGTCATAGCGGTTCGCAATGATGGCCTGACTCTGCTTCTTGAACTCATCCAGGTCATTAACTACCTTACTACCAAAGAAAGTATCCCCGTCTTTCAGGGTCGGCTCGTAGATGATGACAGTTGCGCCTTTTGCCTTGATACGCTTCATGACACCTTGAATGGAACTCTGACGGAAGTTGTCGCTGTTACTCTTCATAGTCAGACGATAAACGCCTACAACAACTTCTTTCTCCTTGCTCTCATCCCAGCTGTCATTTGCTTCATAAGCACCAGCAATCTCCAAAACACGGTCGGCGATGAAGTCTTTACGAGTTCTGTTGCTCTCTACAATAGCCTCGATCAGGTTTTCCGGTACATCGGCGTAGTTCGCCAGCAGCTGCTTGGTGTCTTTCGGCAGACAGTATCCACCGTAGCCAAAGGACGGGTTGTTATAATGAGTACCAATACGAGGATCCAGACAAACACCGTTGATGATCTGCTGAGTGTTCAGCCCTTTCATCTCAGCATAGGTATCCAGTTCGTTGAAGTAGCTGACACGCAGTGCCAGATAGGTGTTGGCGAACAGCTTAACTGCCTCTGCCTCAGTAAAGCCCATGAACAGAGTGTCAATGTTCTCCTTAATTGCACCTTCCTGCAGGAGTTCTGCAAAAGTGTGTGCAGCCTTCACCAGACGGGCATTGTCAACATCAGTACCGACGATGATACGAGAAGGATAAAGGTTGTCATACAGAGCTTTGCTTTCTCTTAAGAATTCCGGGCTAAAGATGATATTGTCACAGTGGAACTTTTCACGAACATTTGCAGTATATCCAACTGGAATGGTGCTCTTGATAACCATGATAGCTTCCGGATTGTACTCGATAACCAGCTTGATTACAGCTTCGACTGCACTGGTATCAAAAAAGTTCTTCTTGCTATCGTAGTTGGTAGGTGCAGCAATTACGACAAAATCAGCATCACTGTATGCTTCCTTTGCATCCAGAGTTGCGGTCAAATCCAACTCTTTTTCTGCCAGATACTTTTCAATATATTCGTCCTGAATCGGGGACTTCTTATTATTGATCAGCTCCACTTTCTCAGGGATGATATCCACAGCAGTCACCTTGTGGTGCTGAGATAACAGCGTAGCAATGGAAAGACCAACATATCCCCCTGATGTCAAGATAGGGGCAAAAACTTTTTAGAAAAAATCGCAAAAAAATAAGCCCTACAAGGCTTTCCGTCAGTTCTGAACCAACTTGAGCCTTGTAGGGCTTTACTCGCTATTCTATTTTCAATAGTTACTTATCGAATCCAATCCATCAATTTTCTTACGCCGCTTATCACACTGGCATAATCAGTTTCTGCTGCATATGAGTATTTCTTCTGATATGCTCTCCATAGCACTTGAAGCTGTTCATCTGCTTCAATAATTTTGATAATCTCCTCGGCCTGCTCCTGCAGATGATCCGTTCCTCTCTTTTTGCAAGTTGCCGCAAAAGCATCTTTCAACACAGCCTTATTGACTTTATCTTCGTATGTATCGAGCAGCATCCGTATATCGTAAAAATCTCTCATTCGGGTGTTTAAGATACCCCTCGCCAAAACCGTCTGCAACTTCTCGGCTAATATAGTTTCCAAATTATACGACCATAGACTGATAGAACGATCTTCCAGCAAGAGATCATAATTGAACTCGATTGCTCGTGGGGTAATCACGTCGCCCGTGGAAATGTCAATTTTCAAAGGCGTAATCAATCTTCCCACATTGGCGTTCATGGTAACGCGGATTCCCGGATACTCCATTTCATCCATGATATTGGAAACGTCTTTAACATCAAAAGAAACACCATCATCAAGGTCAATATCTTTGACCTGATTGACAACTCGCAAGGCATCCTCCGCAGATAGATTTAGATTCTTCATGCTGGTGTCTATGTCCATCGTGGAACGGTGCGCAACACCAATCATCGCTGTAACCAGTATTCCACCTTTGATAATGAAATTATCCCGATATTCTGATTGTGCCAGTCTTTCCAGAAAACGCTCCATCATATAGATTCGCATGAGTGTCCTTGCGTCTGCATTGTTCTGTTTTGCAACGCTTTTAATACGCCCTTTTATCTGTTCAGGTGTAAATCCCATTTACAATAGTACCTCCATATAATTTCGGACAATTTTATCCACCCGGAATAGTTTCGCATACTTCATCAATTTATTAAGGTCTTTATCTTTTCTCCCGACATACGCTTTTAATACTGCATTGAAGTCCTGTGCTTCTACGGAACTTCTACTCCGCACCAAGTCGCAAATCGTCCGTTCCAAATCGTACATAGGAATTTCATTTCCCTGATTGCTTTTTACCGTGCGCTTGCCAACATCAAGAAGTTCTTTTTTTACTGTATAAACCTTATAGCCATCCTCTTTCAAGCGGTGAACATTATATCCACTATAAAACATCGGTGTACAAGGGGTACAAACAAGATAAAATAGAAATGAGGGGCGATAGAGCGGAAATGTCAGATTTTCCACTCTAT
>ENA-OPYE01000085-OPYE01000085.1-human-gut-metagenome-genome-assembly--contig:-NODE-85-length-75188-cov-5.010714_pt1 | contig 75188 bp, 71 predicted proteins | sample MGYA00241063_ERZ501442 | MGnify/ENA primary metagenome ERZ501442 (study PRJEB25962, sample SAMEA1967055) | human gut metagenome | biome: human gut; feature: human-associated habitat; material: faeces... | reverse complement strand
GCGGCTTATCAAGGTAAACTTCGGCAGGCACGTCTTTAAACAGGCTGCGGATACTGCCGTAGCCTGCTGCGGCAAGCATTTCCTGCCGTTCTTCTTTAGTAGAGGGGATATAGCTTCCCATAGGCGCCCTCCTTTATGCCTGTTCTTCTTTTACAAATGCTTCGTATTCTTCGGCAGTCAGCAAATCTTCCTGGTCAGTAATTTCGTCAAAACGTACCAGCCAAGCATCATAAGGAGCTTCGTTAATGGTCTGCGGAGCATCGGCCAGTTCTTCGTTCACTTCGGCAACGGTGCCGGTAACAGGGCTGTATACGTCGGATACCGCTTTAACGGATTCCACATCGGCAAAGGTATCGCCTGCGGCGAAGGTGTCGCCCGGCATGGGCAGGTTAACAAAAACCAGGTCGCCCAGTTCGTTCTGGGCATAATCGGTAAGGCCTACCGTTGCGCTGCCGTCCTCGGCAAATTTCACCCATTCGTGGGATTTGGTGTAGCAAACGTCGTTAGGAATGTTCATAATAAATAGCCTCCTTAAATTGATTTTATTTTAAGCGCGTTTATAAAACGGCAGGGGTACTACTTCAGCGTCAATTCTGCGTCCGCGCACATCTACCTGCACTTTGGTGCCGGGTTCGGCGTAAGAAGCGGGCACCATTGCCATAGCAACGGGCGCGTTAAGGTACGGGCAGTGTGTGCCGCTTGTTACAACACCGATTTTTTCTTCGCCGCTGTAAACATCGCAGTGCTCGCGCGCAATGCCGCGGCCTGTAATTTTTAAGCCAACGCGGATTACCTTCGGGTCACCCTTGGCTAAAATGGCGTCCATGCCAATAAAGCGGTCTTTGCCGAGCTTTACGAAAAAGTCCAGCCCTGCTTCAAGCGGAGTAATATCGTCAGTCAGTTCATGCCCGTAAAGCGGCATGGCTGCTTCCAGGCGCAGGGTGTCGCGCGCGCCAAGCCCGCAGGGAATAAGGCCAAACTCTTTGCCTGCTTCCAGCAAAATATCCCACAGCTTCGGTCCGTCTGCGGCAGCGCAGTAAAACTCGTAGCCAAATTCACCGGTGTAGCCGGTACGCGAAACAATGCACTTAATGCCCTGCACGTCCACGTCTTTTACAAAGCTGTAATATTTTTTGGGGATGCCTGCTTCCGGCACAATTTTAGCCGCAATTTCTTTGGATTTCGGCCCCTGAAGTGCCAGCTGTGCCACGGAATCGGAAATATCTTCAAAAGAAGCGCTGCCAAAAAGATGCGCCTTAACCCACTCCGCATCCTTATGGCGGTTAGCGGCGTTAACAACCAAAAGATATTCTTCGCCGTTTACTTTATAAATCAGAACGTCGTCAACAATGCCGCCGCGCTCGTTGCACATCGGGCTGTAACGTACCTGCCCGTCATACATATTTTCAAAATCGTTGCAGAACAAATTCTGCACGTTGTTAAGCGCATCAGCGCCTTTAATTAAAAATTCGCCCATGTGCGATACGTCAAAAAGCCCGCAGGCAGTGCGTACTGCCATGTGTTCCTTAATAACGCCCGTATACTGCACCGGCAGGAGATACCCTGCAAAAGGCACAATTTTACCACCGGCCGCAACATGGCAATCATAAAGAGGTGTTTTCAGTTCCATCAAAACAATGCTCCTTTATAACTAATAATCCGGTAGTTATCCGGTATATAGTTCCATTATATACTATTAGTATACGCTATTCAACCGAAGTTTCGGCTTTTAATGCAATAAATATTCCGGGCATGAAAAAAGCAGAAGCCGTAAAAGGCTCCTGCTTAAAAAGCTGCTTATGTTATTCTTTCGGTACAATATCGCCGACGCCGTTTAAAATATGGCGCGGGCGGTAAGCAAATACCTGCATGTTTTCGCGCGTGGTTACGCCGCTGAGCACCAGCACCGTTTCCAGGCCGCTTTCCATACCGGCAACAATATCTGTGTCCATACGGTCGCCAATCATTGCCGCTTCGTCGCTGTGCACGCCCAAAAGGCGCAGCCCGGTGCGCATCATCAGCGGGTTCGGCTTGCCAACAAAATAGGCACTTTTGCCCGTTGCCAGTTCAATCGGCGCAACAAAGGCGCGGCAGGCCGGAATAATGCCGTTTTCCGTAGGGCCGGTCAAATCGGAATTGGTGGCAACAAGTTTTGCCCCGTTTTGAATCAGCTTAACGGCTTTAATAATCATCTCGTAGTTGTAAGATTTCGGCTCGCCGATAACAACGTAATCCGGCGTAGAATCATTCATGGTAATGCCAACTTCATACAAAGCGTTCATCAAACCGGCTTCGCCCATAACGTAAGCGCTGCATCCGGGCGACTGGCTGTTTAAAAAACGCGCCGTAGCCTGTGCGCTGGTGTAAAAATGGGTTTCGTCAATATCAAGCCCCATGCGCTGTAATTTCTGCTGCAAATCGCGCGGCGAACGGTCGCTGGAATTGGTTAAAAACAAAAACTTTTTATCTTCCTTGTACAGCCATTCCACAAACTCCTTAACGCCGGGCAGCAGCCTGTTGCCGTGGTAAATAACACCGTCCATATCGCATATAAAGCCTTTTTTGTTTCTGATTTCATCTAAATTTTCTATTGTAAACACTCCTTTCAGTGCAAAACTCTATTTTTATTATGCAGTAAAATCATCATAAATTCAACTGTGCGGGCAGATAAATTGCAAAGTTAACAAAAAATTTACGCCGGTTTAAAACGAATGTAAAAAATACTGTTCTTTTTGGCAAAAGGGATTTATGGTATAATAAACAGGGTTTTATTTGTTTTAAGGTGTTTACAGGAGGTTTTTATGCGCATTGTTTTTATAGACGGCATGGGCGGCGGGCTTGTTGCGCAGGTTATCAGCCAGGCAGCGGGGCGCCTTCCGGCGGATACGGAACTTATCGGGCTTGGCACCAACGCGCTTGCCACTGCGGCAATGCTTAAAGCAGGGCTTAAACGTGTGGCCACCGGCGAAAACGCGGTGTGCGTAACGGCGCAGACGGCAGATATTATCGTCGGCCCTATTGGCATTGTACTGCCAAACGCCATGCTTGGCGAAGTAACTCCGCGTATGGCGGAGGCGGTTGCTTCAAGCCGCGCGCGCAAACTGCTTTTGCCGGTATCGCAAAGCCATTTTGAATTTATCGGCGTGGAAAATAAATCCATCGGCGTACTTGTAAAAGAAGCTGCCGAAAAAATTGTGGAAATAACGTCAAACAAAAATTAAAACTTAATATGCTGCACAAAACGGTTATATGTTAAAACGAGGCTAAGCCTGACGCTTAACCTCGTTTTTTATTGCGTTTTACTTTTTATTATTTAACGCCGGTTTTTAAAAGTTCTGCCAGGGTAATGGCAAACGCCGCGGTGCGCGGTACGGCGGTTTTTAAATCTACCGATTCGTGGTCGGTATGCTCGTCGTAGTTTTCCACGCCCAAAGCGTCCAAAGTCGGAATGAATTTAGCGGTGCGGTTGCCGTCCGTTAAGCCGCCTGCCACCCATTCATTCACCTTGCCGCCGAATTCTTCGGCAACAACGCTGCTGTACACATCAATCATTTTCTGCACGGCAGGAGTTTTTTCCATCGGGCCGGTTACAATGCCGCCGGTAACTTCTACTTTAGTGCCGTCGATAACGATTTTATCTGCCAGTGCTTTAATGGCGGCGTCCAAACGTTTTTGCTCAGCCACTTCAAAGCAGCGCACGTTTACTTCGCAGTAAGCGTCGCCGGGGATAACGCTGATTTTATCGTTGGTGCTGCCGATAACGCCCACGTTAACGGTGTTGGGCGGAATGAACTGGCCGCTGTCCACAATGCCGCGTGCTTCCAGTGCTTTGGCGGTAAAATCTTCCGGTTTGCCGGGCATGGGGCTTGCCAGCTTGTGCAGCTCGGTAATGGTATAAGCCAGCTGATGAATGGCGTTGGCGCAGCACTGCGAAGCGTTGCCGTGGTGCCCGCCTTTACCGGTAACGGTAATTTTGTATTTGGCGTTGCCTTTGCGCTGGGTTACAATACCCCAGTTCGGGCGTGCAACGTCCATAATAACGGCAAAATCTGCCTGCTGCGAAAGCTCTGCCACAATGCCTTCGGCAGTCGGGCTGCCGCCTTCTTCTTCGGCGTTGGTGTAATAAATAATTTCTTTATAATCGTCAAAGCCTGCTTCTTTTAAAGCCGCAAGGCCGTAAATAACTTCCATAACCGTTGCCTTGTCGTCGCCTACGCCCGGGCCCCAGGCAAAGCCGTTTTCATCCACGCGGAAGGGGCGTTTGGCAGCTTCGCCGCGTTTAAACACGGTATCAACATGCGCAACCAAAAGCACAGTCTGCGTGCCCTTGCCCTTAAGGCGCGAAATTAAATGGCAGCCGCGGTCGTTATAGCGGAACTCGGTTTCCGCACCAAGTACCTGCATTTTGGCGGCTACAAATTTATTGGCGGCTTCCGTGCCCTCCAAATCGCCGTTGCCGCTGTCGATATTGGTCAGCGCTTCCAAATCCTTCACATAGTTATCGTACTCTTTTGCCAGATAGTCTTTAATAAATTTACGCATGGCTATCCTCCTTTAATTTGCTATACTAATTAAATTCGCCGCCGCAGGCGTTAATCCTGCCGGGCAGAATTTTTTACCGGCGCTTAAAACGCAGCAGCCCAAACACATAGTTTCCGTATTTGAAAAACTGACAGCTTAATAAACGCAAACACACAAAAACGGCAGTAAGGCTCAAACCCTGCTGCCGTTTTGTATTTGCCGCTAAAATCAATATTTAATTCTGAAATAATCAAGATAGGCTTTATACCTGTCCTGCGCGGTAAGGCATGTATCGGTAAGATAGCCTTTTTCCCTGCCCCATTCCTTTAAACCACGGTAATAAAACATTTTTAAATTATCTTCAATGATAAACGGAACAATGCTGTATTTTAAGCATTCCTTAAACATAATCAGCCTGCCGACGCGGCCGTTGCCGTCCTGAAACGGATGTATCCTTTCAAACCGCACGTGAAAATCCAAAATATCTTCCAGCGTTTTTGCCTTTTTGGCACTATACGCCGCCAGCAACGCCTGCATTTCAGCAGCAACATTTTCCGGCAGCGCCGTTGCCATGCCGCCTACCTCGTTAGGCATTTTTTTGTAAGCGCCGACGGCAAACCAATCCTGCCGCGCATCGCTGGTGCCTGTTTTCAGCATTAAATGCAGCTCTTTTATCATTTTTTCTGTAAGCGCGCTTTTGGCGTGTTCAATAATAAAATCAATGCAGCGGAAATGATTGGCTGTTTCAATAACATCATCTACATTAACAGCTTCACCCGTTACACCTATAGTATTGGTTTCAAAAATGTAGCGGGTCTGGTCATGCGTTAAACGGCTTCCTTCAATATGATTGGAATTATATGTCATTTCAATCTGCGTTTTATGGTAAATGCCGCCGCTGTATCTGGCAGCCTTTTCATGCTGCAAGATCTCCAGCAAAGTTTGCGGCTTTGCAGTTTTAGTGTTGATACGCTGAGGTTTTTCCGCATCTGCAGGAATCTTCCACGTTTTACCTTTCAAAACCGCACCTTCTACTCGCCCTTTAGCACAGTAATTGCGAACGCTGCGCTCGGAAATTTTCCATTTTTTTGCCGCTTCTGCTGCCGAAAGATACTGCATTTGCCCGCCTCCCAATTCAATTAATTATATTTAAAGTATAACATATTACCGGCAAAATTTACAATTTTATTCTTCTGCATTTTAAATATTTTTTGCCGGTAAAATCCGTCTTTATTTTAACCCTGCTCGACCAGCACCTTTTAAAAGGCCTACACGCAAGGTAGTTAACAAAACCACTGACGCATAGCATACAGCCTTATACTGACGAATCCGGACGCGCAAAAATTAAGGAACTGGAATACGCCATGGACTTACAATAAAACAGCACCCGCACGCAAAAACGGCAGGCTTTTACGCCTGCCGTTTTAATGTTTGTTATAACTTTTTTAGTTTTCAGTCCGCAAATACGGTGTTGCGGGTTTCCCAGCGTTTAAACTGGCAATAGCCCCACGGAATGTAAATGCCGAAGGTAATGGTTGTCAGCACCATAATCAGCAGCCACTGAAAGAAGAAGCCGAAGCCTGTTCCTTCAAACCGCAGCTGCCTGCCGTTAACGTAGGTGTTGCTGCAAATCCAGCGCTGCTGCGCGCTGTACGCCCACGGAAAGAACAAACCGCAGGTAATAACGGTCAGCACAGTTGTCCATATGCAAAGCCACAGATAACCGAAGCCGCTGCCGTCAAATTCAAAATCGCGTTTCATGTGCGCTCCTTACTGCATTTTTTCTTTCAGCAGTTTGTTAACCATGCCCGGGTTAGCTTTGCCGCGGGATTTTTTCATTACCTGGCCAACAAGGAAGCCGATGGCTTTATCTTTGCCTGCTTTGTAGTCGGCAACGGACTGCGGGTTTTCTGCCAGCACTTCGTCAACAATAGCAGCAATGGCTCCTTCGTCGCTAACCTGTTCAAGGCCAAGCTCCTTAACAAGCTGTTTCGGGGTTTTATCGCTGTTTTTCAGCATTTCGGCAAATACTTTTTTAGCAAGCTTGCTGCTCAGTACGCCGTCTTTGGTTAAAGTTACCAGTTCGCCAAGGTTTTCCGGTTTAACCGGGAACTGTTCAATGGTAATGTTTTCGGCGTTAAGATATGCGGAAACATCGCCCAGCAGCCAGTTGGATACGCCTTTGTCATCCTTGCTGTTTGCGCAGGCAGCGTCAAAATAATCTGCCATGGCTTTGGTAGCAACGATTAAGGAAGCGTCATATTTCGGCAGGCCGTGTTTTTCAACAAGGCGCTGCAAACGCTGTGCCGGCAGTTCCGGCAGTTCGCCGCGTACGCGTTCAATCCAGGCATCGTCAATTTCAACCGGTACAAGGTCAGGTTCAGGGAAGTAACGGTAATCGTGCGCTTCTTCCTTGCTGCGCATGGAAAGGGTTACGCCGTTGGCTTCGTCCCAGGTGCGGGTTTCCTGTACTACATGGCCGCCGTCTTCAAGAATGGCTTTCTGGCGTTCAACTTCGTATTCAATAGCGCGTACCAGTGCGCGGAAGGAGTTAAGGTTTTTAATTTCGGCGCGGGTGCCGAATTCTTTGGCGCCTTCCGGCATGATGGAAATGTTGGCGTCGCAGCGCAGGCTGCCTTCCTGCATTTTGCAGTCGCAAACGTCAATGTATTCCAAAACTGCTTTCAGCTGTTCCATATAAGCGCGTGCTTCTTCGGCGCTGCGCATATCCGGTTCGGAAACGATTTCCAGAAGCGGTACGCCGGCACGGTTGTAGTCTACGGAAGAGAAATCGGAAGTGCTGATGGTTGCGCCGCTGTGGTTCAGCTTGCCTGCGTCTTCTTCCATGTGAATGCGGGTAATGCCAAGGCGTTTGGGCACGCCGTCAACTTCAATGTCAATATGGCCGCCGAGGCAAACCGGCTGGTCAAACTGAGAAATCTGGTAGTTTTTGGCAAGGTCGGGGTAAAAGTAGTTTTTACGGTCAAATTTATTGAATTTCTGAATTTCGCAGCCCAGTGCAAGGCCCGTACGGATAGCAAATTCAACAACCTGTTTGTTCAGCACCGGCAGTGCGCCAGGCATGCCGAGGCACACGGGGCAAACGTGGGTGTTAGGCGTGCTGCCGAACTCGGTGGAGCAGGAGCAGAAGGCTTTGGTTTTGGTTTTTAATTCGGCATGTACTTCAAGGCCGATAACTGTAATATAGTTTTTCATTATTTGTTACCTCCCAGCGGTGCCATTGCTTTATGGAAGTCAGTAGCCTGTTCAAAGGTATAGGCTGCGCGCAGCACGGTTTCTTCGTCCAGAACTTTGCCGATAAGCTGCATGCCGACAGGCATACCGTCTGCAAAGCCGCACGGAATGGAAATACCCGGCAGGCCTGCCATGTTTACGGGAATGGTGGTTACGTCCAGCATGTAAATGGAAAGCGGGTCCATTTCGCCGTCAACCGGATAAGCAACAACAGGAGAAGTCGGGGTCAGCAGCACGTCGCATTTTTCAAACGCTTCGTTAAAGTCGCGGCGGATAAGGGTACGTACCTGCATTGCTTTTTTGTAGTAAGCGTCGTAGTAACCGCTGCTTAGAACGTAGGTGCCAAGCATAATGCGGCGGCGTACTTCAGGGCCAAAGCCTTCGGTGCGGCTCAGCCTTGTCATTTCCGGAGCGCTGGTGGCGTTGGCAGCGCGGAAGCCGTAGCGCACGCCGTCATAACGTGCAAGGTTGGCGCTTGCTTCTGCCGGAGCAATGATATAGTAAGTAATTACTGCATATTCGGTATGCGGCAGCGAAACATCAACAATTTCAGCGCCGAGTTCTTCGTATTTTGTAACGGCTTTTTCAATTTCGGCCTTAACTTTAGCGTCAACGCCTTCGCCGTAGTATTCTTTCGGCAGGCCAATGCGCAGGCCTTTAACGTCGGCGCGCAGCGCTTTGGTAAAGTCAGGCACATCAACCGGCAGGGAAGTGGAATCATGCTCATCCTTGCCGCAGATGCAGTTTAAAACAGTGGCAGCGTCGGTAACGTCGCGGGTAATAGGCCCAATCTGGTCAAGAGAGGACGCAAACGCAACGCAGCCGTAACGGCTTACGCGGCCGTAAGTCGGTTTAATGCCAACGCAGCCGTTAAAAGAAGCCGGCTGGCGGATGGAACCGCCGGTATCGGAGCCCAGGCTCCAGATAGCTTCGCCTGCGGCAATGGCAGCTGCGCTGCCGCCGGAAGAACCGCCCGGTACGCGTTCAAGGTTCCACGGATTGTAGGTTTTATGGAAGTAAGAGCTTTCGGTGGTAGAGCCCATTGCAAATTCGTCCATATTGGTTTTGCCGGTAAAAATGGCGTCATCCGCACGCAGCTTGCTGATAACGTGTGCGTCATAAATAGGCACAACATTGGCCAGCATTTTGCTGGAGCAGGTGGTTAAAAGGCCTTTGGTGCAGATATTGTCTTTAATTGCACCGGGAATGCCTGCCAGCGGAGCGATTTCTTCGCCTGCGGCAATTTTGGCATCAACTTTGGCAGCCTGAGCCAGTGCGTTTTCTTTATCTAAAGTTACATAAGCCTGTACTTTATCTTCAACTTCGTCAATGCGGCTGTATACGTTTTCGGTAAGCTCCACGGAACTGATTTCTTTTTTAACCAGCTTGTCATGCAGTTCGTGGGCTGTTAATTTATATAAATCCACAGTTGTTCCTCCTTCTGTTATTCGATTACGCGCGGTACTTTAAAGCCGTCGTTGTATACGGCAGGCGCGTTTTTCAGCGCGTCCTCGTGGGATACGCCCGGTTTTACAACATCCTCGCGGAATGCGTTGCTTATCGGCAGTACATACGGGGTCGGCTCAATGCCTTCCGTATCAATCTTTTCCAGAATATCGGCATAATTGAGGATTTGGTTAAACTGTTCGGTAAATTTTTCCATTTCGCTTTCCGGAATCGTTAAACGGGAAAGCCCGGCGATGTGTTCAACATCTTTTACTGTTACCTTCATTAGTACGCCTCCTAAAAAATTTATGATGAATTTTATCAATAACCTGTTTTATTATACCACACAGTACCAGTCTTGTGCAGTATTTTGGTAAGCTGCTGCTGAAGTAATTTGCAAAAACCTTACTAAAACAACTTCTTTTATTTTTATATATAATTAAAAACATTTTATCTGTATTCTTCTAATTTTATACACTTATTGTCTGTAGTCTTTTTGTATGTCAACGAATAAAATTATATTGTATCTATTCAGGAGGTGTTTATGTCAATGGATATTTTAAAAACTTTTGGCACAAACCTACGTAAATATAGAATAAACTTAGGAATTTCTCAAGAAAAATTTGCTGAATTATCTGGTTTACATCGCACTTATATTAGTGATATTGAACGCTTTCGAAGAAGTATTTCTCTAAATAATATCCAAAAAATAGCAGATGCCCTTGGTATTGAACCATATAAACTATTCTTAGCCGAAGGAGAAACAAGAAATGAAAAATCAAATTAAATCAATTATATCCGAAGAATTTTCTTCACTTGTAAATACAATTGAAAATGACTTTGAAATAAACTATAAACGTAAAATAAATAATTTTTTACTTAGTCAAATGGATAAAAAAATTACTGCGAGTATGGTCTTTGTTAGCAGTTTCGAATCTAAAAGCGGTTTTGCTATTGAAACATGTGCAAAAAGAATTGCTCGGCTTACATTTGGAGACAAAAACGTACCTTCAATAGTAAACCCTCGTAATCTGCCACATAATATAGATTCATCAACTGTTTCTGGACAAATTGTAATTACAGATGTTGACACTCATAACGGAAATCTAAGAGGAGAAATTGCGGCATTTAGAGCAAATAATGAAGCTAAAGGCAGAGGAAAAAATCGCATAGAGAGTTCAGTAACACATGACAGATGTAAAAATATTCTTTTACCATTATCGACAAAATATAAATCTAATCAAATTTTTACAAAACCTGTAGATCTAGCATTTTTCGATGGTACTAATTGGAATATTATGGAATTAAAAGCCGGAGGTGACTTAGATAGCTCAAATGCTCCTTCAAATGTTGAAAAACTTTTAACTATTTATGTTGATATGGGTATTGAAAATTGCAATGCATATTTCGCCACATTATATAACAAAGATGGTGAAGGAAAAACATGGACTGGAGCAGTAAAAAAGCATTTAAATTATCCTTCTATGTTTTTGATAGGAGAAAAATTTTGGGAACGTATTTTACCTAATAATATATCATTTATAGATTTTACAAAAATATATCGTGAAGCATTAGAGGAAATTGATTTAAACTATCATATTAATAATATAATAGCTAATTGTATTGGAGATAAAAATGCCTAAACTTATAAATGATGATTGCCTAAAATATATGAAATTTATACCAGACAATAGTATAGATCTAATTTTAACGGATCCACCATATAATATAGCCCAATATTCGACTGGAAATATTTCTCTGCCTGGTAGAGATGCACTAAATAACGATATTGCCGATTGGGATAATATCCCTCTAAATCCACAAAATTTATTATATGATTTTAAGCGTATTATAAAACCTGATGGTAATATTTTTATCTTCACTAGTTATAATTTAATTGGTAAATGGCATGAAGTATTTGACAAAGAGTTCGATACATTTCAATTTTTTATTTGGCATAAAACAAATCCTGCTCCTAAAATTTATAAAAATGGTTTTTTGAACAGTTGTGAAATGATTATATGTCTATGGAATAAGGGTCATAAATGGAATTTCACAAAACAAAATGAAATGCATAATTTTTTTGAATCTCCAATTTGTATGTTACCAGAACGTTTAAAAAATCCTAAACATCCTGCACAAAAGCCAGTAAAGCTATTATCACATATTATCAATATTGCTAGTTCGCCTGGCGATATTGTTTATGATCCATTTATGGGAGTTGGTTCAACCGGTGTGGCTGCAAAAAAGTGTGGTAGGAAATTTATAGGATGTGAAATCGATAAAACATATTATGATGCAGCTTGCTCTAGATTAAATCAATTAGACACTCTTTAAATTGCTTTAATATTAATTTTTCAAGTATAAATAAAGCCTTTGACTTTTTAGTTAAAGGCTTTATTTTATCAAACATATATATCAAATATTAGTAATAATTAAATGCTTAACCTTTCTTTCATTCCTACTTTTCACATTATAAGTATAAGTTTTATTAAAATAAAAAATTTTAAAATTCTTTTTATATAAAGAATATATGTAATCAGTATTTTTAATAATTAAAATAAATTTTGCTTTTGTTTGCTTTAAAAATTCTGCCAATCTTGCTTGATCTTTTTGATTAAAAACTTTTCCATTGTATTCTGAAAATTCTGTATCATAAGGAGGATCTAAAAATAAAAAATCTTTTTCATTTAAATTTATATTGTATAAAAATTCTTCAAAATCCATGCAATAAATATCTGTTTTTTCAAAAATTTCTTTTACATTAATAGACGTTATTGCATTAATTTTTGAAATAAAATTTTTTCTATTATATGTCACCCCACCATAAGGAATATTAAACTCTCCATAATTATTATATCTAAACATGGAACCATAACAATACTCTCGTATATAATAAAAATTTGCAGAATTATATGCCTTACTAGTTCTTTGATTTCTATTTAACAAAATATCATTATAAACTTCTCTAAAATACATGTAATTTCCGCTAGTAAAACCTGTAATTAAATTTTCTCTCAAATCAATATCATCAAAAGAACGTTTTTCTTCATTTTTTATTATTCTATGTATTTTATCAATAACAGACTTTATCAAATGTATTTTATAAAGTTCATTATCTAAAACAATTAAATCTATAAATTTTTTATTAATTCTAGAATAAACTAACTCTACAATTTCAGATACTTTAAAATAAATTTCATCGTTTTTTAAAAAGACATTCTTAATATTATAATACAATGCCAATATATCATTATAATACTTTTCGGTTGATTTAATTAATTCATTAATTAAATTACCATAAGCATTTAGATATAAAAAAAATTCTTTATTTTGAGCTTTAATTAATGAATAAAAATCCATCAAATTTATTGCTATATCATTTATTAAAGCTCTTTGTGGCTGTAAATAAAAAAACATAGCACCTCCACCGAAAAAAGGTTCTATATAACGATCATATTGAGCAGGGATAAATCTTTTTATATATTTTATTTCACTGTTTTTCCCACCTGGCCATTTGATCAAAGGATTTATTTCAGGCATATTCTTTCATCCACATTTCTATAATCATACTATATATTCTAAATATTTTATAAAAATTTTTCGTATATTCAGAATAAGTCTAAATTCCTAATATGTCAATATCATAATAGGCTTTTTCATAAAATCATTATATTTTGTAAATTATCAAATTTTATATAATATTTTTTATTCAAATGACGTTAAAAAGTTGCGCATGCAATCCTCAACGCCGCGTTTAACGGCTTTGACACGGCTCGGTTCGCCGATTTTCCAGAAGTTGATGGAGCTGGACGAGCCAATGCTCTCCACGTTCTGGTTAAACAAAAAGCGTTCTTCGTTTACATCGACGCATTTTAATTTCATCGTTACCACAGCGCTGTAGGTTTGCGAGCCTACAATAACCATAAAGCCCGTTTCCTTTTCGCGCACCGGCAGCAGGCTGATAAACAGCACCCTGCCCGCACCGCAGGCTTTGCCCACGCCAACAAGCTCATCAAGCGTGGGCACTTCGGCGTTTTCAAACGGATGCGCCAAAAGCGCTTTCTGCAAAACATTATTGCCAACAATTTTGGTTACGCTTTTCTTTTTGCCGGGGTATTTGGTTTCCAGCGCTTCTTTAACGGCGTTCACCGCCATTTCGCGGCTGCGCCCTTCAAGGCCGGATACATCGACATACGGCAACACCGCCACGGTATAGGGCTGCGTACATTCGGTAATCTCGGCATCTGTATTTGTAAAATGCGTTTCGCCGGTATCGGCAACGCCCATATCGATAGCGTCAATGCTGCTTACTTCTTTTTCCGCTGCCAGCGCCGTGCCTGCAAAACACAGGACAAGCGCCAACATTGCTAAAAATTTATAAAATATCTTCATAATATCACCGCTTTAAAACAAACTCTGTTCTTCGCCCTGCTCCGGTTTTGCCGCTTCATTTTCGGGGCGCGCGTCATTTCCGGCTTCGCCGCCGCGCTCGCCCAAAAGGCGCAGGAACTCTGCTTCATCGATAACGGTTACGCCCAGCTGCTGCGCTTTCGTCAGCTTGCTGCCTGCTTCCGCACCGGCAACAACGTAATCGGTTTTTTTGCTTACGCTGCCCGTAACCTTCGCGCCAACCTGCTGCGCCATGGTCTGTGCCGTTGCGCGGTCCAGCGTTGGCATGGTGCCGGTAAACACCATGGTTTTGCCGTAAAACGGGTGCGCCGTATCAAGTTCCGCCGCTTCCATTTCCATGTTAAGGCCAAGCTCTTTCAGCCGTTCAATCAAATCAATATTCACCGGCGAAGCAAAATACGTTACCACGCTTTCGGCAATCTTCGGGCCGATATCTTCAATGGCGGCAATTTCGTCCGTTTCCGCCGCCATCAGTCTTTCCATGCTGCCAAAGTGCAGGGCAAGCAGCCTTGCCACCTTTGCGCCCACATGGCGGATACCAAGCGCAAACAGCAGCCTGTCAAGGTTCTGCTTTTTGCTTTCGGCAATGGCGTTTAAAAGATTGTCTGCCGATTTGTCGCCCATGCGCTCCAGCGCCGTAAGCTGCGGCTTAACCAAAAGGTACAGGTCAGCAGGGTCGCTGATAAGCCCGTTATCCAACAGCTGGTTAATAACCGCCGGGCCGCAGCCGTCAATATCCATTGCCCCTTTGGATGCAAAGTGAATCAACCCTTCGCGCCCCAGCGCCGGGCAGTGCGGATTGGTGCAGCGTATTGCCGCCTCACCGTTCAGCCGTTCCGTTTTCCACCCGCATTCCGGGCATTCGGCGGGCATAAAAAATTCCTGTTCCGCGCCGGTGCGTTTTTCCTTCACCACATGCAGCACTTCCGGTATAATTTCGCCGGCTTTATTAATAACAACCGTGTCGCCAATGCGGATATCCTTGCTGCGGATGAAGTCCTCATTATGCAGCGTTGCGCGGCTGATGGTGCTGCCGGAAAGTTTTACAGGAGTCAGCACCGCCGTCGGCGTCAGCACGCCCGTGCGCCCAACCTGAATGATGATGTCCTCCAGTTTTGTTTCTGCCTGTTCCGGCGGAAATTTAAAGGCAATGGCCCAGCGCGGGTCTTTGCCGGTTGCACCTAAAATATTTTGCTGGTACACGGCGTTAACCTTAATTACCGCGCCGTCCGTATCGTAGGCAAGGCTTTGGCGTTTGGCCGCAAAATCCTTGATTTTGGCAATCGCTTCATTGATATTTTTTACAACGGCATAGCCCTCGCTTACTTTAAAGCCGTAATCGTGCAGCATGGCAAGGCTGGCAGAATGTTTATCCTTATGCCCTGCGCCCACTCCGTAGGCAAAAAAGCTCAGCTGGCGGCTTGCCGTTACTTTTGGGTCAAGCTGGCGCAGGCTGCCCGCCGCCGCGTTGCGCGGATTGGCAAATTCGTTTTCGCCCGCTTCGCTGCGCTGCTCGTTCAGCTTCATAAAAGCGTGGCGGGGCATGTAAACTTCGCCGCGCACATCCAAAAGCTCCGGCACTTCTTCGCCTTCCTTAACGTTCAGCGTCAGCGGAATGGAACGGATAGTGCGCACATTGGCGGTTACGTTTTCGCCAACTTCACCGTCGCCGCGGGTTGCAGCACGTACCAGGCGGCCGTTTTCGTAAATCAGGCTGCAGGCAAGGCCGTCAATTTTCGGTTCAAAAACATATTCCACCTCGCTGCCTTCGGGCAGGCCGCTTTTTACACGCGCGTCAAACGCAGCAAGCTCTTCATCGCTGAAGGCGTTGCCCAGAGAAAGCAGCGGCGTCATATGGCGCACTTCGGTAAACTCCGGGCTTACCTTGCCGCCAACCCTGCGCGTAGGGGAATCGGGCGGCACATCGTCAGGATATGCGCGCTCAAGCTCCTGCAAACGGCGCATTAAAGCGTCATATTCGGCGTCGGTAATCTCCGGCGCATCCAGTACATAATATAAAAATTCGTGATGGCGTATTTCCCTGCGCAGTTTCTGCGCTTCGTCCAGTGCTTGCGCACGTTCTAAATCCATAATGCCCTCCGCTTAAAACTTACAATTTTTTCAGCACCGCATATTTGGTAAGCAGGCTGCGCACGCCTGCACCTGCAAAGGCAACCTTTACTTCCTGCCCGTCCGGGCTGTCCTTAACGCTTACAACCATGCCTTCGCCCCATTTGCTGTGGCTTACCCTGTCGCCGGTGTTAAAGCGTGTGCCCGTGCCTCCTGCGGCGGCAGCCGTTTTTTGTGGCATAAAGCTGTGTGGGTTAAAGGTACTGGCAGGCTTCTGCGGCCTTGCGCTGTATTTTTCGCTTACCTGTTTAAAGTTCTCCAGCGCGCTGAAGCGTTCCTGCCTTTTAATGGTTTTCACCAAACGCGCGGGAATTTCCTGCAAAAAGCGGGAAGGCGGATAAGTTACCGTGTTGCCGTAAATGGTGCGCATTTTGGTGCTGCTCAAAAACAGTTTTTCTTTGGCGCGCGTAATGCCTACATAGCACAGGCGGCGTTCTTCTTCAATTTCCGTTTCGTCCATCAGCGTGCGCGCATGCGGGAATAGCCCTTCTTCCATGCCAACAAGGAATACTACCGGAAACTCCAGTCCCTTGGAAGAATGCAGCGTCATTAAGGTAATGGCGTCCTCGCCCAGTTCCGTATCGTCAATATCGCTTACCAGCGCAACATGTGCCAAAAAGTTTTCCAGATTATTTTCTTCTTCGGATGCCGCAAACTCCTGTGCCACGCTGATTAATTCGTGCAGGTTATCAATGCGGCTCTGCGCCTGCGGCGTGCGCTCGTTTTCCAGTTCTTCAAGGTAGCCGGTATCGCGCAGCACGCGGTCAATCAAATCTTCAACCGGCGCTTCACTGGCAAGGTTCATCAGTTCAAAAATAATGCCTGCCAAATCGTCCAGCTTGCTTACAAAGCGGCTGCTTAAACCGTCAATCGCCGCCGCGTTGGAAACAGCCTCAAACAAACTTACGTTATTGGCAGCGGCATAAGCCTGAATTTTTGCCAGCGAAGCATCGCCGATGCCGCGCTTGGGCACATTAATAATGCGCAAAAGGCTCAGCGAATCGGCCGGGTTAAAAATTACGCGCAGATAGGCTATGATGTCTTTAATTTCCTTGCGCTCGTAGAATTTAAGCCCGCCTACCATATTGTAGCTGATACCGCTTTTAATCAGCATTTCTTCAAAAATACGGCTCTGCGTGTTGGTGCGGTACAAAATTGCCATATCGCCCAGCTTTTTGTTTTCGGTGCGCTGCAAATTCTGCAGCTGCTCAATTACAAAGCGTGCCTCATCGCGCTCGTCCACCGCCTGAAAATAAATGATATCGGCGCCGCTTTTGTTTTCCGTCCACAAATTTTTCGGCTTACGGCCGGTATTGTTTTCTATAACCGCGTTGGCAGCATCCAGAATAATCTGCGTGCTGCGGTAGTTCTGTTCCAGCTTAATTACTTTGGCGTCGGGGTAATCTTTTTCAAAGTCCAGAATGTTTTGAATATCGGCGCCGCGCCAGCCGTAAATGCTCTGGTCGGCATCACCCACAACGCAGATGTTGCGGTGCTTGGCAGCCAGAAACTTTGTTAAAAGGTACTGCGCATGGTTGGTATCCTGATACTCGTCCACCAAAAGATAATCAAAACGGTCTTGATATTTTTCACGCACTTCTTTGTTTTCCTGCAAAAGTTTAATGGAAAGCATTAAAAGGTCGTCAAAATCAAGCGCGTTGTTTAACTGCAATTTCTGCTCGTAACGGCTGTAAATGTCCGCCACTTTCTGCTCGTAAAAATCGCCTGCCTGGCGTGCAAAAGCCGCTGCGTCCTGCAAAGCGTTTTTGGCATTGCTGATGCGCGACAAAATGCCCGAAGGCTGGAAGCGTTTATCGTCAAGGTTCATTTCCTTTAAAATCTGCTTAATCAGGTTCTGGCTGTCGGCTGTATCATAAATGGCAAAATTGCCGCCGTACCCGGGCAGCTTATCTATTTCCATACGCAAAAAACGCGTGCAGAAAGCGTGGAAGGTAAACAGCCACACATCCTTGGCAGCCGGGCCGCTCATATTGTTTACGCGCTCGCGCATTTCGGCGGCAGCCTTGTTGGTAAAGGTAATTGCCAAAATGCGGTACGGGCGCACGCCCTTTTGCAAAAGGTTGGCCACGCGGCAGGTAAGCACTTTGGTTTTGCCGCTGCCTGCGCCTGCCATAATCAGCATCGGCCCTTCGGTATTAATAACAGCCTCCGCCTGCTGCGGATTCAGTCCGTAAGTACAATCAACAGTCATTCTTTCCTCCATAAAACACTAACTAAATACATTCATTCTATACCAGCATAACTTTATTATTATTCTCCCCTTCCTGAAATTCTCCTGCCGCTTTGCCGTAAATCTTTAATGTAATTTTCGCAAATACTCTTTTAAAATTCTATCAGTTATAACTGATAAGATTGATAATTTTACGTATTTTGTAAGTTATAACTGATAAAATTGTAATTTCAGCGTTGTTTATCAGTTATAACTTATAAAACCCCGTGTTAAATTCCCGCAAAATTTTACTGACCGGCAATTCACTTCTTGCGCTGCGCAAGGCAGAGTTTTATAATTATATAATGTATTTTTGTTTTGAGGGGAATTTTTTATGCAGGAAAACAAACTTACCATCCGCGGTGAACTGTCACTGCTTCTGGTTATTATCATCAACAGCCTGGGCGTTGTTTTAATGCTGCATTCCGGTTCCGGCATTTCGGCAATTTCCAGTGTGCCTTACGCCTTTGCCGATGTACTGCCGGTTATAACTCTCGGCGCGTGGACGGAGGTTTTTCAGGTTTCGTTGGTGCTCAGCCTGATGCTTTTAAGCAAACGCTTTGTGCCGGTGTACCTGTTCAGCTTCGTTGTCGGCTCTGCCTTCAGCGCCATGATTGACGTGCACGAAATGTGGATTAAGCAGCTGCCGCAGAGCCTGACGTTTGATATTATTTATTTTATCATCAGTTATATCGTTATCTGCTTCGGCGTGGCGCTTGCCAACCGCTGCCAGCTGCCAATTATACCAACCGACCTTTTTCCGCGCGAGCTTGCCGCCATTACCGGCTGGAGCTATGCGCGCATTAAAATAGGTTTTGACGTTATCTGCCTTGCCATTACCGCCGCCATGACCTTTTTCTTTCTGGGCCGCGTGGACGGGCTGGGCTTCGGCACAATACTTGCCGCCTTTACCATGGGCAAAGTTATCGGCAGTATTGGCGAATACATGGATAAGCATGTAAAATTTGTTTCTTTTTTAAGCAGCAGGGCTTGACATAGAGTCCGCTTTAAGTTTTATAATAAATTACAGGTTGCAGGAGCAACCGCCTGGCTGCCGGAGCAGCTGTTAAAATTATTCTTTTAAAACATAAACCAAAGCCATGAAGGCTGTAACCGCTTCGATAAGCGGCAGTTTCTTCATGGCTTTTTTATTTGGGTGATTGTATGAAATTTTTAGCTTTGCTTGTACTTTCCGCCGCGCTTTTAACATCTGCCTGCGGCAGCAACTCCGCCACCGGCGGCGAAAAGGTATTCCGCTACGGCACGCCTGCCTACGGCATTGCCAACGAAAACGCCGGTATGGACCCGCACGAAGCCTATCAGGGCTGGAGCGCCATCCGCTACGGCGTAGGCGAAACGCTTTTTAAATTTGACGATGCCATGCAGCCTCAGCCGTGGCTGGCCGAAAAGTACGAATTTATTAACGAAAACACAATTAAAATTACCTTAAAAGACAATATTTACTTTACCAGCGGCAACAAAATGACAGGCGCAGCCGTTAAAGCCTGCCTGGAGGATTTAATTAGCCGCCACAACCGCGCCAGGGTTGATTTAAAAATAACGGGCATTACCGCCGAAGGGCAGACCGTAACCATTACATCGGCCGCCAAAGTGCCGGTGCTGATTAACTACCTGTGCGACCCCTACGGCTGCATTATTGACATGAGCCGCGGCACCGGCGACGATACCAAAATAAGCGGCACCGGCCCCTTTATGGTAGAAAGCCTGACGCCGAAAGAAGTTGTGCTGGTTAAAAACCCCGCTTACTACGGCGGCATGCCAAAAACAGACAGAATTATCGTCAGCAGCATTACCGACGGCAACACGCTGGCACTGGCGCTGCAAAACGGCGAAATTGACGCCGCGCAGGGACTGCCCTATGCTTCGCTGCCGCTTTTTAAAGACAGCGCAGCTTATAAAACCAGCAGCACCGATACCTCGCGCACGTTTTTGGCAGCCTTTAATTTTAACACGCCTGCCCTGCAGGATGAACGCGTACGGCGCGCCGTTGTTATGAGCCTCGACAACGAAACTTTTGCCAGAGTGCAGCTGATGGGCAACGGCATTGCCGCAGCCGGGCCGTTTCCGCCGAACCTGCCTTTTGGCGGCTCTACAGTGCATGCACCGGAATATAACCCCCAAAGTGCACGCAAGCTGCTTGCCGAAGCAGGCTGGACGGATACCGACCGCGACGGCTATGTGGATAAAGACGGCCGACCGCTGACCCTGCGCTGGCTTACTTACAGCTTCCGCCAGGAGCTGCCGCTTTTGGCAGAAGCCGCGCAAAGCTGGCTTAAAGAAACAGGCATCCGCCTTGAAATTAACCCCACGGACGGTTATGCCGACTTTCTGCGACGCGGCGAGTGGGATATTTACGCCAAAGCCTTTGTTACCGCGCCCACCGGTGACGCACAGTATTATTTTACCACCCACGTACTGAAGGAAAGCGCCTACAACAGCGGCAATTACTATAACCCCGATACCGAAAGCCTCGTAGGGCAGCTCGGCAGCGAGTTCAGCCCCGAAAAGCGCACAGAACTTGCGGCAGCCATCAGCCAGAAGCTGGTTGACGGCTGCGCCTTTGCCTACATTGCCCATTTAAAAATGACGCTGGTAATGAAAAGCACTGTTCAGGGCTTTGCCGCGCACCCCTGTGATTATTACGAAATAACCAAGGACTTAAGCATAGATTAAAGGAGCATTATTATGAGTGAAATTTCCGCAGCAAGCATCATCCACCGCACAGACGAAAAAGAATATATAACCGGCTACTGGCAAAAACGCAGCACAGGCTTTGCCAATCTGCGCAAGGCAGAGCTGCACAGCGAAAAACAGCTTTTATGGCAGCAGGAAATTACGCGCCACCTGCCGCAGAACCGCAGTTTAAAAATTTTGGACATTGGCTGCGGCGCAGGCTTTTTTGGCATTTTGCTGGGGCAGAAGCACCACGTTACCGGCATTGACCTGACCCCAGAAATGATTGAAGCAGCCAAAGCACTTGCCGCCGCAGAACGCAGCAATGCAGAATTTATGGTTATGGACGCCGAAGCGCTGGACTTTGCAGACGCAAGTTTTGACGCTATAATAAGCCGCAATGTAATGTGGAACCTGCCCCACCCGGAAACCGCCTACCGCGAGTGGCTGCGCGTGCTTAAACCGGGCGGCCTGCTTTTAAATTACGATGCCGAATATGCCCGCGCGCACCACAGCCAAAAACTGCCTGCCAAAAACGCCCATGCTGATATTGCGCCGGAGCTTTTGGACGAATGCCACAACATTTACCACATGCTTGACATCAGCGCCTATAACCGCCCGCAGTGGGACGAAGAATTTTTGCAAAGCACAGGGCAGTGCAGCGTCAGCACGGATACCACGGTAGGCAGCCGCATTTACGTCGCCGAAGATATTTTTTATATTCCCGTGCCCATGTTCTGCGTAAAAGCCGTTAAATTTTAAAGGTGCATAAACGCGCTGCGCACGCACGCCCCCGCAGCGCCGCATGCCAGCACTTCTTCAAGCTGCGCTTCATTAAGCCTAATGCCACCAATGGCATAAACAGGCACCGGGCTCAGCGTGCAGATTTCCTTTAAAAACGCCGGGCCGCGCGGCGGTACGCCCTGCTTGCAGCTGCTTGCGTAAATATGCCCGGCTGTTAAATATGCCGCTCCCAAAGCAAGCGCCGCCTTTGCTTCTTCCGCACTGTGTACGGAAATGCCAAAGCGTCCTGTTTGCAAACGCTCCGCCACTGTCATTACGGCGCATACGGGCAGCGGCAGGTGCGCTCCGTCCGCGCCGAGCGCCAGCCCCGCCCGCCAGAAGGTATGTACAATAAACTTAACGCCATAGGTTTTGCAAACTGCCTGCACCTTTTGCGCAAACTGCGTGTATTCTGCTTCGGTTAAATCCTTTTCGCGCAAAATAAGTGCCTTGGGGCGCAGGGCACAAATTGTTTCTATCTGCTGCAAAAACGGCGTGCGGCTTATTTTTCTGTCCGTAACGCAAACAAAATTTTTATACATAGCTGCCATCCGTAAGCACCGGCTGTAAGCCGGCTTTTCTTATGCTGTTAAACACCTCGTCCACGCTGCGGTTATCGTCAATTTCAAACTGCTCATCGCCTTCGCGCTCCTGCTTACTGTGCGTACCGATGCCCGTGCTTACGCCTGCGGAAATTTTTGTTGCCGCAATCTGTAAAAGATTATCGCGCACTTTGGCGCCTTCGCGGCTGGAAACAGTAATGCCCGCCTGCGGCATAAACAGGCGGTAAGCGCACACTGCCTGCACTAAATGGCGCAAATCAGTGCCGTTGGCTTCGGGCGGCAGTTCGTTGCCTTCCGCCGGGCGCAGGCGCGGGCACGAAAAGCTGATTTCCGCAGCCGGGTATTTGCGCTGCACCAAATATGCGTGCATACCGCAGGCAAAAATATCGCGGCAAAAGCCGCTCAGCCCCATCAGCGGCGCAAACGCCACGCCGCGCATGCCGCCTTTTAACGCGCGCTCCTGCGTGTAAAAACGGTACGGAAAAACACGCTTATGCCCGGCCAGATGCAGTTTGGCGTAAGCATCAACGTCGTAAGTTTCCTGAAACACCGTTACATAATCAGCGCCGCATTCATGCAGGTACGCATATTCATCACTGTTCAGCGGGTATACCTCAAGCCCTACAACGGCAAAATATTTGCGCGCCAGCCTTACGGCGGAAGCAATATATTCCACGCCGCTCATGCTGCGGCTTTCGCCGGTTAAAAGTAAAATTTCACGCAGGCCGGTGGCGGCTATGGCCTGCATTTCGCGTTCCATGCCGTCTTCGTCCAGCTTTAAGCGGTTAATTTTGTTATGGCAGTTAAAGCCGCAGTACACACAGTAATTTTCGCAGTAATTGGCAAGATACAGCGGTGTAAAAATGCTGCGTGCCGCGCCGAACCATTTAAAGGTAAGCTGCCTTGCCTGCTGCGCCATATCTTCCAAAAACGGCAGCGCGGCCGGTGAAAGAAGCGCCGCAAAATCCTGTACCGTTTTGTGTTTGCGCATAATCGCAGCCTTTATGTCCCGCTCCGTAAAAGCGTTAAAATCCACGCTGTCCGCCGCGTGCTGCACCTCGCGCAAAATATCCGATTCTATTACTTCCATTCCCGGCAGGTAGGCCATGCAGTCCTGCGCAGCTGCCGCAAGGTTTTGTTTTTCCTTCATCAGCGTCACTCCCCTATAAAGCCTGTCAGCGGGCTGCTTGCCGACGCGCGCCCGGTTACTGCGCCAAGCCCGGCAAGATAAGCTTTGCGCCCGGCGTTAATTGCCAGCTTAAACGCTTCCGCCATGGCGGGAATATTACCACTGGTGGCAAGGGCAGTGTTGGCCATTACTGCCGCCGCGCCCATTTCCATTGCTTCGCACGCCTGCGAAGGAGAGCCGATACCGGCATCGACGATAACGGGCAAATCAATTTCATCAATTAAAATTTGTATAAACTCTTTTGTTACCAGCCCCATATTGCTGCCGATAGGCGCGCCAAGCGGCATTACGCAGGCAGCACCGGCATTTGCCAGGTCGCGCGCGGCGTTTAAATCAGGGTACATATAGGGCATTACCACAAAGCCTTCGGCCGCCAAAATTTCCGTTGCCTTAATTGTTTCGTAATTATCGGGCAGCAGGTATTTGCTGTCGCGGATTACTTCTATCTTTACAAAATCACTGCCGCATACCTCGCGCGCCAGGCGGGCAATGCGCACAGCTTCCTGCGCGGTGCGTGCGCCGCTGGTGTTGGGCAAAAGCGTAATGCCTTTGGGGATATAGTCTAAAATATTCGCCATGCCGCCGTCGTTTACGCGGCGCAGGGCCAGTGTTAAAATTTCCGCACCGGCGTTTTCCACCGCCGCCTTAATAAGCTCCAGAGAATATTTGCCGCTGCCCAAAATAAAGCGGCTGTTAAATTTATGCCCGCCTAAAATAAGTGCATCTTCCATTGTTATTCCTCCAATCCTAAAATAAGCGCCAGAGCAAGGTTTGCCGCATGCGCCGCACATAGGGCTGCCCGCGGTGCCGAAAGCCGCCCGCAGGTTTCTATGCCGCTTTCGCCGTCGCCGCACAAATAAAAATTTTTGCTTATGCGCCGCGTTTTAATGGCGTTGCTGCGCCCGGCGCCTGCAAGCCCGCTGCACGCAATAAGCGTTTTATCCGCATAAGCGGCAAGCAGCGCGTTTACAAGCATGGCTTTGGTTTCAGGGCTATCCACCGCTTCGCAGATAATGCCGTCAGCTTTAAAAACAGCGGCGGCGTTTGTTTCCGTAAGTTTTATATTTTCCGCCTTAATTTTAAGCGCGGGGTTAATTGCCAAAAGCTGCTCCGCCAGCGCTTCTGTTTTCAGCCTGCCAATGTCGCGCAAAAAGTAATGCTGACGGTTTAAATTGCTTTCGTCCACGCGGTCAAAATCCACAAGGTGCAGGTGCTGCACGCCAGCACGCGCCAAAAGCACCGCTATGTGCGAGCCCAAACCGCCCAGCCCGGCAATGCCCACACGCACTTGCGCAGGCTGGTTTTTAAAATCATCTGCCACGGCTTTAACCTCCTCCAACAAAACTTACAATTTCCAGTTCATCATCGTCTTTTAAAACGGCTGCGCCAAATTCCGCACGCGGCACAATCTGCCCGTTGCGCTCCACTGCCACCAGTTCTGCGCGGTAGTTATGTTCAGCCAAAAATTCTGCCAGCGTCATACCGCGTTTAAGTTCAATGTTTTTTCCGTTAACGCGCATGTCTGCTCCTTTCCGCCGCAATTAAAAAAGCCCATGAAGAAGCCTGCACCCGCGGTGGTGCACCCCTTCATGAGCTTTGCTCACTCTAACGGCATATTAAATTGCAACTGCCTGATATAAAGAAACGGCAAGCACCAACAAGGCACTTGCCGCTATCTGCAAACATTCCCTACGTTGGCATTATCCAAATCAGGTTTAGGGTCGAAGCGCACAGCTTCCTCTCAGCCTATCTGTAAGCTCCCCTGTTCAGTTAAATTAAGTATAAAGTTTTGCGCCGCCGTTGTCAACCGCAAATTACAGTGCCAGCATTACGGCACACATTAATTTGGCACGCATAAACAGCGATTCCACATTGGCAAACTCGTCAACCGTATGGTTGCGCCCGCCTTTAACGCCCATGGCACATACAGTAGGCACGCCAACCATGGTTGTGTAGGCAGAATCGCTGCCGCCGCCAACGGTAATGGCTTTCGGACTGCCGAAGCCTTCTTCTTCATAAACTTTTTTAACAAGCTCAAACAATTCTTTGCTGCTTTCCAGTTCTACCATCGGCTGCATTAAAGATACCGGCGTCATTTTGCAGGTTACGCCATCAACGTAAACTTTATCGTTAATTTCCTGGAATTTGCCTTTCATTTCTTCCAGCATTGCCGGGTCGGTAAAGCGCATATCCACAATCATTTTGGCATACGCCGGTGCGGAGTTATGCACAGTGCCGCCTTCGATAACACCAACGTTTAAATTAAGCCCTTTGCTCCAGTCGGTTAACGCTTCAATATCCAGAATTTTATATGCCAGCTCTTTAATGGCGCTGCGCCCTTCTTCCGGAGCATTTCCTACATGCGCGCCGCGTCCGAAGGCTTCCATGGCAAAGCAGTACACGCCTTTTCGCGCCAGCACCAGGCTGTCATCCATAAAGCCGGTTTCAAAGTTAAAAGCATAAGCCGCGCCTTTGGCTTCTTCCATCATCTTCCCGGCAAAATCGCTGTGCTTGTGCCCAACTTCCTCGTCGCCCGCCAAAATAACCTTAACGCCGTATTTGTCAAAACCAACGCTCTGCAAAGCCTGCAACGCATGAATGGCCAGTGTTACGCCGCCCTTCATATCAAGCGCGCCCGGGCCGTAAGCAGTGCCGTCTTTAATGGTAAAGGGGCGTTTTTTGGTGGTTTCCGGGTCGTCAAAAACGGTATCCAGATGGCCTGTAAAAATTACAAAAGGTTTATTTTGGCAGTCGCCAAATTCGCTTACCAGCATATTGCCTGCATTTTCGTGTTCAATAATGCGGGTTTTGCCGCCCATGCCTTCCAAAATGCCGGCAACTTTTGCCACAATGGCATCAACGCCCGGCTTATTACCGGAGCCGCTGTCCATCATAACAAGTTCTTCCCACATTTTCATCATGCCGTCACGATGTTCATCAATATAGCCAAAAGCCTTTTCTTTCATATCCAAGATTGTTCTCCTCCAGTTAGCAGGAAATGCCCATAAAATTAAGTATAATTCTTACAATAATCATCGACAGTAAAGCGTCGATAACAGGAATTGCCAAAAGCAGCGCATGGTGTTTCGGGTTGGCGCCGGAAGTTAATACGCAGCGCGCAAAATGGCCAACCAGCGTACCCATGGTAATCGTCGCCGGGAACAATATAGTTGCCTGCGCCGCGTTAATAACGCCTTCTGCATAAAGCGAAGCAGCCGTAGCAGCACCCGCAGCCTTGGCAAAGAACGCGGAAATCAGTGCCACAATCGCCCCGCCGGGCAAACCGAACAGCGCCATAACAGGTGCAACGGCATTGGCAATAATATCCATCAAACCGGTAATATTCAAAAACAAGATCAGTGAATAAGCCAGAACCATTGCCGGCATAATGTTTTCTGCGCCGATGTAAAAGCCTTTTTTACAACCGGACATAAATTCTTCCAGTAAAGTTTTCTTTTTAGCAGCAGCCTCAGCCATTATGCAGCACCCCCAGCTTTTTTACGTTTAAACAGCAGATAAAATCTTACAATGTTTGCGCCGATGATTTTTACAAAAATTTCCACCATAAAAATTACGCCGAAAGAAAGCAGCGAAATCGGAATCAGCGGCGCGCCGCAGTTAATGGTGTTGGCCAGCGTTCCGGAAGCAGCGTACTGGTAAGCAACGAAAATAGAACGCTCGTCGTCGGTAATTTTGCCTTCTTCAACAAGGTCGCGCGTAAGTACAGCGCCAACGTCTGTTGTGGTAAAACTGCTGATTAACGCCAAACCTACATAACCGGGCAGGCCCATCAGCGGTTTTAAAAACGGGCGGATAATGCGTTCTGCAGCAAGCAGGCCGCCCTGCGATTCAACCGCACGCACAAAGCCCAAAGCCAGAATAACGGTTGGGAACAGCGTTAAGGCAAACATAAAGCCTTCGGCAGCACCAACGCCGCCTTTGCCGATAAAGCTCAATCCTTCGATTTTGCCGAATTTGCCTGTCAGCACCGTAAAATCAAAGGCGCTCAGCGGGCCCATATCTTTTAAAATACCCGAAAACGACAGCGCGATAACAATAAATGACAGCCAGCCGCGCCAGGTTAAATGATGCTCGTAATCTTTTTCTTCTACCGCAGTTACATCTTTTTCAGCCACAGTAATCCCCCCTGATTATAATTTTAAAACCGTGCCGATAAATACTTTGGCACGCATAAACAGCGATTCCACATCGGCAAATTCATCAACCGTATGGTTTAAACCGCCTTTTACGCCAACAGCACAAACAGTAGGTACGCCAACTTTAGTGGTGTAAGTAGCATCGCTGCCGCCGCCGACTAAAATTGGTTCCGGGCTGCCGAAGCCTTCTTCTTCATAAACTGATTTATACACATCAAACAGTTTCATATTGCCGTCAAGGCGAACCATCGGCTCAAGCCCTGCTACCGGCGTCATTTTAGTAGTTACATCTTTAATGTAAACCTTACCGGCGATGACTTCAAACTGCTCTTTCTTCTTTTCAAAATCCGCCGGGTCAAGGTAACGCACATCCACTTCCATTCTGGCATAAGCCGGAACAGCATTGGCAACCGTGCCGCCTTCGATAGTACCGACATTAATTGTTGTGCCGGTGTTCCAATCGGTTAAGGCGTCGATATCAACAGCCTTGCGCGCCAGCTCCACGATAGCGTTGCGGCCGTTTTCAGGCTCGTTGCCTGCATGCACACTGCGTCCGAAGGTTTCCATAATAAAACGGTAAAACCCTTTGCGCTCTACAACTACGTTATCGTTCATAAAGCCGGTTTCAAAATCAAACGCCGCTAATGCACCCTTAAATTCTGCCATCATGGTTTCTGCCAAATCGCTGTTTTTATGCCCCGTTTCTTCGTCACCGGCAAAAACAACCTTAAAGGCATATTTGTCAAATCCGGCATTCTGCAAGGCCTGCAGCCCGTGAATGGCAAGCGTAACGCCGCCCTTCATATCCAGCGCGCCCGGGCCGTAAGCCCTGCCCTCTTTAATGGTAAACGGACGCTTCTTCGTCGTTTCCGGATCGCTGAAAACAGTATCCAGATGGCCTGTTAAAACAATAAAAGGTCTGGTTTTGCAGTCGCCAAATTCGCTTACAACGGCATTACCGGCATTTTCATGTTCCACAATACGTGTTTTGCCGCCCATATCCGTTAAAATACCTGCTACTTTGGCAACAACTTTGTCTACGCCGGGTTTATAGTCAGAGCCGCTGTCTATGCTGACAAGTTCTTCCCACATTTTCAGCATCTCACTGCGGTGCGCATCAATATACGCAAACGCATTTTCCTTAATACCCATCATTTTTCCTCCTCATAAAATTAAAATAAAACAGTATTCATCTGTCTGCGCAGACAAATACCGTTTTCAAGCAAATTAGTTTACTTTTTTGCTTTACTTTATTAATAAAATAGCAAAACTTTACATTTCTGTCAAGAAGTTTTGTATAATTATTTTAACTTTTAGTGTATTTTTGTTTATTTATATTGTACTTTGAGTTGTTTTTCTGCAAAAGTATTTATTTTATGCCGGTTTTTGTGCATTTATGCTATGCTATTATTATTGTAAACTATGCTATTAGTAAAAGAGCAGATAACATCTTAAATCTGTTTTATACCGTCAGTAATTTCTTTTAAACCCACATAAATAAAAAAGCCCGCAGCATTTGCCGCAGGCAGATTAAATATTTTATTTTAAGAAAACAAACTCGTTTGCACCGGATAATTCTCCGGCAAAACTGTAACCGTTAACGGTAAATTTTTTCACTTCATCAATGTGCTGCACGTTTTCCTCCGCACAGCGGCGCACCATCTCGCCGCGCGCCATTTTGGCCTCCGTTGCCTTAACCTTAATTTTGCCGTTTTGCAGGCTGCCAAACACGCAGGTTACAAAACGGATTTTATCCGTAACGTAAGGCTCCACCGCTTTGCTGTATTCTTTGGAAGCCAGGTTTAAAACTTCGTTATCGTTCTTAACAAGTTCATCATACAGGCTGCTGCCCCAAAAAGCATACATGTTCTTTGCCCCGCCGCAGGCAAGCCGCGCCTGCATTTCCAGCCGGTAAGGCACAACGCCGTCAAACGCGCTTAAAATTCCATAAAAGCCACTGAGTATTTTTAAATGCCCGCTCAAATAATCAAGCGCGGCTTCATCCAAAACATTCGGCGCAATATGCTGGTACTGCAAACCGTCGTAACTGAAAACAGCTGGCGTTAAATTGCGGCGTAAATCCATACACTGCAAGCGGTTGTAATTAAGCTCCGCAATGGCATCGTTGCACTGCCACAACTTTTGCAGGCTCGTGTAATCCAGCGCGCGCAGGGCAGTTAAAAGTTCTTCAGTTTTCGTTAAAAATACCGGCAAATGCGCCGCGCCAATATCGTCATTATCGACACGCATCTTCTTCGCCGGCGAAATTATAATTTGCATGGTGTGTTCCTTTAGATAATTTTATTTAATATTGCTCAACTATCTTTTGCTTAACTATAACTTACCAGTGTAAAAAATTTAAAATGAGGTTAATCATTAAAGCTTTTTCTTCAACTCTTTCTCCCGTTGCCGCGCATACTTAAACACCAGCCAGAAAAACTTAGCCGTTGTAAAAAACATAGCCCAACCCGCCCGGCTGAACCGCGCAGTTGAACGCACCCTATTCGCTTTTAACAAATGCCCCGCCAACAAACCGGCAAGGAGGATTTTAATAAGTTTTTGTGGCATGGTAAAGCTCCGAAATTTATAAAATTACTTATCATTATCTGCTTTAAATATAGGCAATATATATATTGCCAACATAGTCCAAAAAATCCTAAGTGTAGACTTAAATATGAAAGGAACGTCAACAATACCATGCAACATAAAAATAATTATTGCACTTAATCCTGATATATAGTAAACATTACTGCGACTATTCAAATATAAATATTTTAAAACTTTAAAGAAAAAATATACTAATCCAATAAATCCAATAATTCCGGTGCTTGAAAGAAAGAATAAATACATATTATGTGCATGCACTAAATGTTCTCTTGCTCCAACCGGAAAATATATGCTTTTATATAGATCTGCCCAATGTCCAATTCCTACGCCAATCCACGGATTATCCAACCACATCTTTATAGATGCTTGATATCCATACAATCTTTCCATATCATATGGCCGGTGTACAAGTTGCATAATGCTCAAATATTCACCACTAAAATAAATACACAGTATAGCAACTATTAACAACGGCCAAATTATTTTATTTAATTTCTTAATAAACAGAATAATAAAAACTACACCTATAGCAATAAAAATTCCTCTAGTTTTTGTTAGACTTATTGAAAATAAGGTCATTATAAAAAAACTAAAATATAAAATTTTAGTTTTTTTATCTATTTCTTTATAAAAAATATATGCAACTAACGGCAATAATAAACTTAATCCAGAAGCTGATAAACTAGCATTTCGCAGAAGCCCTTTAACTCTAGACATATCCAAGCCAAAATATTGATAAAATGATAAAGCAAATCCTATAATTACAACTGTAATTATTCCAGCCTTTATTCCTTTTTGTATATTACCACAACTATTTAAATATGCCAACATAAAAAAAGGCATAGAATAATAAATTAATTTCCATGTTATTCTGATATTTTCATAATCACTACTTAAAAATGCAGCTATCAGTATACTTCCAAAAAAAGCTATTATCCCATGCAGCACTTGTTTGGAAATTTTTATTGATTTAATTTTTCTTGTTTGATGAAAATCATATATAACAAACAAAACAAATGTTATTATTGCAATTGAAAATGAAGCATTATAATATAAATTAAAAAGTGATATGAATAAAATAAAAGCTATAACATTAATTATAAATGACTTTTTATTTAGTATATTCATTTATTAATCTCTCCCATTCATTCCAAATTTTTTCAGCAGCAAATTTTTTCATTTCTTCTTTTGCAGCACCTCCCAGCATTGTCCTTTTTTCTTTATTTTTCATTAAATTTTTTAATCCTTCGGTAAATCCCATAACTCCATCATCACATAAAATACCAGTTTCGTCATCAACTATTAATTCATTTACAGCAATACAACTTTTAAAACCTACACAGGCCACTCCAGCGCTCATAGCTTCCGTTAAAGCCAAAGGAAATCCTTCATAACTACTTGGAAATGCAAAAATATCACTATTTATTAAAATACTATTTACTTCACTTGTTGTGCCACATAAATTTACCTTTTTTTCAATATTATATTTGGAAATCATTTTTTTTAATTTATTGTAATATTTTTTATCTACAACCCCACCCCAAATTTCTATTCTCCAATTTGGAAAATCTTTATTTATCTTGCCAAATGCCTCTATTAATAAATGCGGCCTCTTCTGTTTTTTGTCCAACCTTCCCAAAAAAATTATAGTATAATTGCTTTTTTCTTTTTTTAAATTTGCAGTTTCTTCAAATTGAGGAACTATATTGGGAATTTGAACAACTGGTACATCCAAATATTTCTTTGCCGTATCTATATCTGCTTTAAGTAACACTTGTACACAATCAACTTTATTTAAAGCTTTAATTTCTTTTTTACTAGCATTTAAGTTTAGTACAGTATGAGCATCCATGTGGAACATTGCAATTACAGGAATATTAACATTTAAAATATTTTTTAAAATACAAACACTTTGTAAATCATAGGCAACTATTATATCAGGTTGAATGTCATCTATAACATTCTGAACTTTTGTACTCCAATATTTATTTTTAGTATTGTCATAAGGATTATCATTACTGATTTTTTTTAATAATCTTAATATTTCTTTTTCTATTTTTAAATGCCGGGCAAATTTTGTTTGTTTACCACTACCGTCAATATTTATAAACTTTACCCGTTCATCTAATTCATAAAAAGGAACTCCTTGTTCCCAATCACAGCATACAGCATACACATTATATCCACGTTTAACAAACTCGTTTGCCATATTGCAGAACACTCGTTCTGCCCCACCGGCACTATTAACTACTTTTAAAAAATCAAGTAACATTATTTTCATGATATTTACCTAAAGCCTTTTACTTTTTATTATTCACCTAAAAATCTTAAATACGCACACCTGTAGGTTCTCTCTGATAAATAAAAATTAAATTTTCTACTTAATTTCATGCGCCTGTGTTCATAAACACTTTGATAAACTTGACATTTTCGCATATATTTTATGCAAAATCTTACAGTTTTTAAAACTCCAAAGCAAAAATTCGTGTTTTTTTCGCAAATGATTTTTCTTATCTAATTGCATTTTAATAAAATCATTTACGTTCTTATATCTATCTGAATATCTATTTTCATTATTAGCATAAAAAGCAGTTAAAGTTGCTAATGCAGTTTCTAATGCCTGTTTTCTGCAAGCTTCAACACAAGATAATTTATGCTTTTCAGCAAAATTTAGACGTTCTATATATCCAATAAAGCAATCATATCTACTTTTACAGTTAAAACCGCTTGTTACTATTGAGCCTTTTCTTTTTACATAGTAATAATACGGTTTTGATAAATATCCCACTTTATCAGCATTATAAATAAATTTGTATATTGTTGCTACATCTTCATAAACTCTGCCCAGTGGGAAACGTGTATTTCCAATTATTTCTCGTTTATATATTTTATTCCATGCAGCATTATCAAGATTTCCATTTAAAATTTCACTTAAAGCTTCTTGCTTATTCCAAACATAATTTTTTTTATACCTTGGTTTAAACTTTATCTTATTGCCTTTTACTTGATTCGTATCAGCGCATACTATATCTAAATTATTATGCTCCATATAATCTATCATTTCATGATACATACGCGCCTCAATATAATCATCACTATCTATAAAACCTATAATATCACCTGTAGATATGTCAATTCCAGCATTTCTTGCATCGCTTAATCCACCGTTTTTTTTATGTATTACTTTTACTCTTTTATCTTTTGCAGCATATTCATCACAAATTTTGCCACAATTATCTGGAGAACCATCATCAACTAAAATAACTTCTAAATTTGTATAAGTTTGTCCCAAAATAGAATCTACGCATTTATGTATATACGGCTCTACCTTATATACAGGCACTATTACTGATAACTTTTGCATTTTTATCCTCGTTTCACTTTTAGTTTTGCATACTTGTTAAGTGTATATAAACTATAATTTACAGCTAATACAAATCCAAACCAGCCCTCCAAAAAGCCTAATTGTATTACATACATTTTTATAAAGGCAAAAATCGGTCTAAATACAATATCTTTAATAAAGCCTACTTTTTTGTTACTATTCTCAGCCCAAATGCTTGAGTAAACATTCATTTTGCTAATATATTGTTCAAAACTTTTATAAGTATAATGTTTAATGTAACCATTAAGTTTTATTACGGGCAGCTCTGTAATAACGCCTTCATGAACCTTACCCTGCCATTTCCCATTTTTAACAGGGAACATTCTTTTTACATAATCGGGCGAAAGTACTCCATATTTAAAATCTTTACCAAATGCACTTGTTCTGCGTTCAAATTTATAAAGTGCTTTTTTGTTTTCATTTATAACTTTTTTTATTTCAGCAATAATGATTTCAGTCAACCTTTCATCTGCATCTAAATATAAAACCCATTCAGTAGTAATATATCTCAATGCAAAATTACGTTGAGCAGAAAAGTCATTATCCCATACACGATAAATAACTCGTGCACCTGCAGCTTTTGCAAGTTCTACGGTTTTATCCGCACTTCCAGAATCTACTATCAAAATATTTTTTGTGAGCTGAGCAGCATTTTTAATAACATCTGTTATATTTTCTTCTTCATTTTTTGTTAAAATCACAACCGTTAAGTCAATCATCTTAACCTCCGGCTAAATTATATATTATTTATTTTATTATATAATCACAATCGTTTAATAGCAACCATAAAATTATTTTACTTAACATAAAAGCACTACTGTAATATAAGTATATAATATTGTTTACTGTTGGTTTTAAAGGGAATCTGTTATGAATAAATATTTTAATGTTATTCTTATATTTATTGCTTCCTCTGGCCTTAGGCATAAAACGTAATATTTACAAATGCGTTGTTTTTCCTCGCACACTCTTATCTGTACTTCCTATATATTTAGCGAATATTTCTTTAACCACGCCATTATTTTTAACAAGTTTCGTTGCCGGATTAAGCGAGATTATAACTTACCCTCTTTCCTTATTTTTTGTACCACCAAAATTCTTCTGATTTCGTTTTTTACTTTGATATCGTTTTTGGTTTATATATTATAGCATGGTTAACTGCTTTAAAGCTTTTATTTGTTACTTTCAACTTACTATAGTTTTCTTTTTAACATTAATTGCTATTTTAAAATCTTTAATATTTTTAATCCTTGTTGCTCAATATATATATATTATTATTTTTATCTTTCCTGTGTTACTGAATACGGTATGATTATGATACAAGACACTAATTATAATGAAATCATCGGATTTTTTAAACAATTTCCTTTTATATCTAATTTATTAATTTTTCACTGTTATTTTTTATTTTTATAACCCTTAATTTAACGTTTTCTCCAATCTATTTAATTTTACTTAATTCCCGTATTATTTTTGCTATAACTGTATTTTTAATTTATTATATTTGAAAAAACTGAAAAAGCAAGAGAAACAAAACGGTTTTATAAAAACAGGTATTATCAAATATTTTTTATATAAATATAAAATGAAGAAACATATTAAAGATTTAATTATAACTCCTGACAAACCTCAACTTTATAAACCTTCGAATATTATAATGGTTATAGGCTAATCAGAATCACGTGATTATATGAGTACTTTTACCGACTATCCTGTTGAAACAACGCCATATCTTTCAAAGCCAAAATATAATGATAAACAAATTTACATTTCCTACTCAATAATAGATATTGCCCATAAATCTGGATATACTACTCACCGGTATAGCAATCAAGGCCATTTACCTCTGCCGATACACCAATTACTTTAGTAACTAATACCTGCAGCCTGCTAAATGAATTAAACAAAATTTTAATCAAATACAATACAATGAATCTCTTTTAGAATATCTTAATGAAGTAGACCTACAAAAAATTTTGTAGTAATTCATTTAAACGGCACCTAATTTAATTTTATAAACCGTATCCTCAGAGTTTTGCCTATTTAAGCAAACCAACTATGATTTAATTCCAAATTACACTAATTCAATAAGATGTGCTCTATTTTTCTGAACATGCTACCGTTCTGGATAGAAGGTACCCACCTAATTTCAACGTTTTTGATAATGTGCGCATATCAATGTTTACTTATTTTTCTAATAAATATATGAAAAATATCCTGATACTTAGGATATTTTAAAAAGTAATAAAAATAAATACTTTACTAATTATTGGGTTTATGAACTAATGTGCAGTATATTTAATACCACATCCAATCATTATGATGAAACGAACAGTTTTGCTTCAGAGAAATATAAATATACTCGTGATATGCTAAAAACAACTATTGGCAAAACCTTGATTATAACTGTAGATATCTTACTTCAGCATTTATTTTATTAATTGCTTTTATTCTAATAATCTTCAACAACTTCGGCTCTACAAAATTTTTGCCAGACTATATTATTGCAAAAATAGAATTATTTATCATTTGCGTTATTTATCTATTATTGCCTTCTGTGTTTTTCAGCCTTATTCTGCGCACAAAATTTATAAACATCACCATAAATATACGAGAATATTTTAAAACAATTAAAGAATATGGTACTCTACATAATTAAATACTTATAGATTTGCAAGTTTATTCAACAAGGACACTCTAATCTTCTTCAAATACTATAATTATGATTATCGCAAATATGCAACAAGAAATTATTATGAAATCTTTTAATAACAACCATGACGAAACTGCACCGTGGTTATATGAAAATAAAAATGAGTTTTTACTTTTTAATAACACTTATTCCTGTGCGTAGAACACACTTTCAGCATTAAAACATGCATTAACTAAAGCTAATTATTATAATAACAAAGTATTTAGCAGTTCTTTCTTCATAATTGATATAGCTAAAAAAGTCGACTATAAAACTTATTACTTTAGTAACCAGGAAATAATCGGACTGATCCTGACACATACGAACGCCTTGAATACTATAAAAATTCTTTGCTTTATACGATAAAATTTTATAAGATTATTTTGAATATGAAAAAACGATTTAAATGCATTTATATATTTTTCTAATCATGGCAATGTCCCTAACTGTAGCCGTAATCTGGATGAAACTAAATTTATTGGTTTTTCATATTTCTTTATTTATATATTTATCTAAAAGTTACAAAGAAAATAACCCATATATAGTTGTAACTTTTAGCACCAATCAGAGTAAATTCTTCTCCAATGTTTAATATACAACTTAGTTTGCAGTATTTTAAACATAAAATAGAATCATTATAACGAAGAAAAAAGTTTTGATTCGCTAAAGCATAAATTTAATATTGAAAAATACCAAAGTTGTTTTATGAACTTTGTCAGTTAAAGATGTTTCTTATTTAAATTGTTAAAATTATTATTCGAGTTATCCATAATCATGATAAAAAATAGGAATTAGCTTATTTAAGCTAATTCCTGTTTTTTCAATTATCCCCAAACAAATCTCTTGTATAAACTTTAGTTTTTACATCAGTTAATTCTTCATTCATTCTGTTAGCTAAAATAACATCTGAAATTGTCTTAAATTCATTTAAATCTTTAACTACTTTAGAATTAAAGAAATTATCCTCGTCCATTGTCGGCTCGTAAACAATTACTTCTATTCCTTTAGCTTTGATACGTTTCATTACACCCTGTATAGAAGACTGTCTGAAATTGTCACTGTTTGCCTTCATTGTTAAACGGTAAACCCCAACAACTTTAGGATTTTTTTCTATAATTCTATCCGCAATAAAATCTTTGCGGGTGCGGTTTGCTTGCACAATAGCACCTATAATATTATTAGGTACATCATGATAGTTTGCTAAAAGCTGCTTCGTGTCTTTTGGCAGACAATACCCTCCATAACCAAAGGAAGGATTATTATAAAAATCGCCGATGCGCGGATCAAGGCATACACCTTCAATAATCTGTTTGGTACTTAATCCCCTAACTTCTGCATATGTATCCAGTTCATTAAAAAATGCAACACGCAAGGCCAAATACGTATTGGCAAAAAGTTTAACAGCTTCCGCTTCGGTTGGATTAGTGTATAAAACAGGAATATCTTTTTTTACAGCAGCTTCTTTCAGCATCGCAACAAATAGTTCCGCTTTGTCCTTAAAAAAACAATTTTCTCCAATCCCTACAATAATACGTGAAGGGAACAGGTTATCATATAAAGCCTTGCCTTCGCGTAAAAATTCTGGTACAAACATTATTTTAAGCTGTGGATACTCTTTGCGGATATTTTCTGTAAATCCAACGGGAACAGTAGATTTAATAACTATTACGGCATTACTATTTACTTTTTTTATAATATCTAAAACCGCATTAATTGAAGAAGTATCAAAATAATTTTTTTGCGGGTCGTAATTAGTCGGCGTTGCAATAATTATAAAATCAGCATCTTTATAAGCGGATTCGGCATCAGTAGTAGCCAGTAAATTTAAATTTTTATTTTTTAAAAAATCTTCTATTTCTTTATCTACAATAGGAGATTTTTTGTCATTTATAGTATCAACTTTGCTTTGAATAATATCAACAGCCACAACATTATTATGCTGTGCAAGCAATACAGCATTTGATAAACCTACATATCCTGTTCCTGCTACTGCTATTTTCATAATAACATCACCTACATTTATAAACTATATTAATCATCTATACATTCTATACATTAACTTTTAAGCGAATTTTTAAAATAGAATACCAAAAATAACATTTAATTGCTTCTAATTTATTACCATGACTAAAATAAAATTTACCTGCCTGTTTATAATTATAATAATTTTTAGGCTCTTTAGGAGGTAATGGATTATCAATATTATCCCAAAAAGATATTGTTAGATATTTTCGCCAAATTATATTATATTCCGTTAACGCTATATTCCAAGGTTTCTCTCTGCCTGAAAAATGATAAAAAATACATTCTTCCGATGCTTTGCTGGCATCAAAACCTAAATGATTAAATTTATTATCAAGAAATTTTATATTGCCATCCATGACTAAATTTAAAATATCCTGGTCGTGACAAGTAAATTTTTCTTCTGAAACACCTTGATAAGCAAAACATTGCTCTGTTATATTATTTGCATCCCATTTTTTTACATCAATCCATAACACACCTGAATTAAAATATTTCCCATTAAATAATCCCAAATGAGTACTTTTTACTTGACAGGCTTGCGGCAAATCAGCTACAGCAGCTAAAATTTTATCACCCAAATCAATTTCCATAAAAGGACGCATACTGTTAATGCAAATCAAATCAGCATCAATATATAAGAACTTATCTGTTACTTTCTTTAAAACCTTAGGCATATATAAACGGAAAAAACTTACGCGTTTGAAACGCGCATGTTTAATATGAAAATGGCTGAAAGGTTCCATATCCATAATATAGACAATGCAGTTTTGTTTATATTTTTCAGCAGTTTGTTTTACTTTTTGTAAATCTTTTTCATCTGCCTCATCCGTAAAAATATGAAAAGTAAAATTCATATCTTTATTATTTTCCAAAATAGAAGTAATAGTTACGCCTGTCGGCATAAAAAAATTAATATCTATATTAAAAGCTATATGCATCATAGGCTTATCGCCGGAGGCATATTTATATTCATATGTTTTTTGTACAATTTTTTGTTTTTCAAAATACTGCCGTGTAAATTTTTTAGCAGATTCTTCATTAATTTGTACTTTCATTTTTTACTCCTACTGACCTAGCAAAATTAAAACTAACTGCCTATCTATTTTCCAACATTTTCTCTGCCGCTTCGATAACCTGCGTTACCGTAAGCCGCGTCATGCATTGCATATCATCGCATTTATGCTTCATGCCTCCCGCACAGCCAAGGCACGGCGGCTGAGCAGTTACAATAACAGCGTCCTTTGTATAAGGGCCATAAAGTTTTGGGTTGCTCGGCCCGTACATGGCTACAATGGGTACCTTCTGGCTGATGGCAACGTGCATTGGCCCGCTGTCGTTAGTAATAATAAGGCTGCACCTGCGCATTGCTGCTGCCAGCCCACCGATGCCGAACGCACCTGTTGCAATAACAGGCACAGTTTTCATATGGCTTACAGCTTCCTGCACCATTTCTTCATCCATGGCACCGCCAAAGTACACAACTTTATAGCCATTATTTGCAAAATGGTCGGCAACTTCGGCAAAACGTTCCGGTGCCCAGCGCTTGGTAACAACCGCGCTGCCTATATTAAAGCCTATCAGTTTATCTTTATCCGTTACGCCGTGAGCCTGCCAGAAATCTGCCGCTTCTTTAACATGGCGTTCACCCGGAAAAATTTCCAGCCCGTTATTTGTCAGGTCTTTTACGCCAAGCTGCTTCAGCACATCCAGATACATATCCGCCGCGTGCATAGTGCGGTCAAGCGGCGTAAACACATCCCAGCGCCATTTAAAAATGGTATGAGTTGTGCCGGTACGCAGTTTAACACTGGTCAGCGCATCAATAAAAGAGCATCTTTCATTAGGATGCAGGTTTATCAATACGTCAAATTTATGCTTGCTTAAATGGCGCGCACAGGCAATTAATGCCAGAATACTGTTGTCGCGCCCTTTTTTGTCGATTGTAATTACTTCATCAAGATAGGGATTGAAAAGTACTACGTCTTTTAACTTTTCATCCACCAGCATGGCAATATGGCTGTCCGGCGCAGCCTTGCGCAGCGCATGAATAAACGGCGTTGTCAGCGTCAAATCACCAAGATGCATTAAAAAGGTAACCAGTATTTTTTTGCCGTTAAGTTCAACCATTTGTTTCACCACGCTTTTTTGTATAATGCCCGTACACCATTTCCGGTGTAATATCGTACATGCAGTGCCAGTCACTGCAATGTTTTTTTAAGCAGCCGGCGCATTTGGCCGGGCTGATAATTACTGTACTGTTTTTGCTGCCGTATGGGCCTGTACGGTCTGCCTTAGTAGGCCCGTACATGGCTATGAGCGGCTTTTTAAGCGCCGCCGCAAAATGGAGCGGCCCTGTATCGCCGCTGATATAAAATACGCTGCCTTTAATCAGCGCTGCCAGTTCGCGCAGCGATGTTTGCCCGATTAAATTAATCAACTTGTCCGATTGGCAGCCGTTGACGATTTCTTCGCCCTTCGGTGCGTCATCCGGCCCGCCTGCCAGCACCACGCTTGCACCGCCTTTAATAATCATCTGCGCCAGCTTTGCGTAATTTTCCGGCGGCCACACTTTGGTTTCCCAGCGCGCACCGGGCACCATTACAACGTATTCGCCGCGCAGGCCTTTATTTTTAAGTTTTTCCGCCACGGCTTTGCTTTCTTTGGTCAAATCCGGCAGCGGAAAATGTATTTCGTTTACTTCTGCGCCAAGATAGCGCGCCACATCAAGATAACGCTCGATAACATGGTCTTTGCTGTGACTGCCGCAGATTGGGCGGCTGACGAACCTGCTGCCTTCGCGCATTTCGCAGTAGCCTATGCGGCTCTTGCAGCCACTTATTGCCGCCAGCACGGCACTTTTAAACAGCCCCTGCAAATCAATCACCAAATCAAAGTGCTTGGAGTGCAGCAGCGCGCGCATTTCCCTGAAATAATGCAGCTTATCGCAAAGGCCCATTTTATTAAATTTTACCTTATCAAAATAAATAACTTCGTCAATAACGGGCGGGTCAGGCAAAAAGCCTGCAAACTGCGGGTGCACCAGCCACGTTATTTTCGCCTTTGGGTAACGCCTGCGCAGCGCGTCCGCAAACGGCAGCGAGTGCAGTATGTCACCCAGCGAGCTCATTTTAATAAGTAAAATATTTTTATATTCCATCATCATTAACCTTTTAGTTAAACCTCTGACCATCTCAATATATATTTTATCACATAAAATTATTACTTTCATAATATCATTAATACATTTATATGCGATTAGCCAGAGATAAAATCAAAATATTATTTAAATTATTTTATATTTAATATGCAACTTTAATAAGTGTCATATTACCCAGCATTGCAATTTTTTTTACTAAATTAGAAATGAATACACTATTGCCTTTTTGTATATTTAATGTTCGACCATTTTCCGAAAACATTTTACCTTTACCATCTATACAAACAAAAACACATATATCTCTGTCCAATTCTAAACTAATTTCTTCTTCACTATTTATAATAATTCTTTCAACAGTAAAATATTCACATCTGCATAAAAATTCCTTCGCGTAACAATGTTGATATTTTAATAACCGCATTGGCTGACGAATATCTGCTAATTTTTTATAATTAACAGCATCAAGAGCTTTTTCTATGTGTAATTTCCTTTTATTTCCATTTTTATCTATCCGGTTGTAATCGTATATCCTATATGTAATGTCAGAATTTTCCTGAACTTCAAGGATTAGATTACCGGCACCAATACCATGCACCGTTCCCGAAGGAATAAAAAATACATCATTCGGTTTAGTTCTTACTTTATTTAAGTACTTTTCTATTTCTCCATTATCAATACTTTTTATCAACTGTTGTTTAGTAATGTCATCATAGAAACCGTAAACCAGTTCAGCATTATTTTCAGCTTCTATGATATACCACATTTCAGTCTTGCCGGAAGCACCATGTTCATACTTTTTCGCATATTCATCTGAAGGATGTACTTGAACTGATAATTTTTCTTTAGCATCAATAAATTTTATTAAAAAAGGAAAATCATCAACATTCTTAATTTTTTCTCCTAAATATTCCGGATGTGCAATTAAAATATCTTTTAAATATTTGCCTTTATATTTACCTTTACTTATTTTACTCAACCCGCTAGGATGCACAGAACATTCCCAAGATTCAGCAATATTTATCGCATTAGATTTTTTACCATATTTTTCTTTTAATTTATTTCCACCCCATATCGTTTCTTTTATTGCCGGTTCTAATAAAAAAACACCTTCATCTTCAGCATTCAAGTTCAAATTTTTCTTTGTCATGAACGCTTATCTCCTTACCCAACTGTACTTCGATTATCTTTAAATCAGTTTCTGCAATAATTGTATGCTTACAACCAGCTTCAATAATTATAACATCTCCCGGTTTAACGTTCTGTTGTATTCCATCAACAACAGTTTTTCCTGTTCCCTGAATAATTGTCCAAACTTCATCACGTTTAAAGTGTCTATGATAATTCATTTTATGTCCTTTATTCAAAGTAATTTTTATAGTTAAACTTTCTTTAGCTATATCAATTATTTTAAATTCGCCCCAAGACTTTTCAGCATACATTACCGGATTTTCAAAATTATCAACAAAAGGCTTTATATAACTAGATTGTTCTTTTTCTGAAACTAAAATTCCATCGGGACTTGCTGCCACAACAATATTATTTAATCCCATACATAAAATTGGCAAATCCAATTCATTAATAATGTGTACATTTGAGCATTTATCATTTAAATAAGCATTGCCTATAACATTTGAATCCATTGTTTCTGTCAATGTATTCCATGTACCCAAATCTTTCCAGTTACCAGTAAACCGCAATACTTTTAAACTATGTGTTTTTTCTACAACAGCATAATCAAAGCTTATTTTAGGAAGCAATTCATATTTATTATATAAATCATAATAATCCGTGTAATCAACAAACTCTTTTACCTTTTTAAGAACATACTGAAGCTTATATGCAAAAACCCCACCATTCCATAAAGCGCCCATCTCAATATATTGTGCTGCTAAATCCGCTGATGGTTTTTCTTTAAACACTCTTACATTACTTATTTGTGCCTTGTTTTCGGGTATAATATAACCATACTTTTCACTTGGATAGGTCGGTTCAATTCCCATTAAAACTAAATTATTATCTTTCTCTTTTGCTATCAATTCTAATTGTTTAAATGCATCAAAGTATTCATTCCCTACACATGGATCTACTGGTGAAACTATTACCACATCATCATCATTCATTCCAATAACATCATGTAAATAAGCCGTTAGTAAAGCTATAGCAGGAAAGGTATCACGTCGGGATGGCTCAACCGATATTGCTACATTATATCCAAGTTGATTTCTTATAGCAGATACCTGATTTTTGGACGTGGCAATAGTAATCTTTGCATAAGCGTCTACACTCTTTATTTGATTATAAACACGCTGCAGCATCGACTCGTATTCACCATTATCATTTTTAAAAATTTTAATGAACTGCTTTGAACGTATATTATTAGATAAAGGCCATAATCTTTTTCCAGACCCACCCGACAATAACACTATATTCATATTTTGCCTTCATTACCTTTCTGTACGCATATCATTATTTAAAAAATCATTATATGCAAGCTTTATTCCATCTTCTAACTCCACTTTATACTTCCACCCTAATGCTTTACTTTTTGATATATCCAATAATTTTCTTGGTGTACCGTTTGGCTTAGTATCATCCCAAATTATACTTCCTGTATAACCAACAACTTTAGCAACTAGTTCAGCTAATTTTTTTATAGTTATTTCTTTCCCAGTACCAGCATTAACAGTTTCATTTCCACTATAATTATTCATCAAAAATACACATAAATCAGCCAAATCATCAACATATAAAAATTCACGCAATGGGCTACCATCACCCCAGCATACTACTTCTGGCAGATTATTTTCTTTTGCTTCATGGAATCTCCTGATAAATGCAGGCAAAACATGACTGTGTTCTGGGTGATAATTATCATTAGGTCCATATAAATTAGTAGGCATAACAGAAATATAATCTGTTCCATACTGTTTATTTAAAAATTCACAGTATTTTAATCCACTTATTTTTGCCAAAGCATAAGCTTCATTAGTTTTTTCCAATGCTCCTGTTAATAAGCAGTCTTCTGTTATCGGCTGTGGTGCCATCCGTGGATAAATACACGAAGAACCTAAAAATTGCAATTTTTTGCAGCCATTCTTCCATGCACTATGAATAACATTCATTTCTAAAATCATGTTATCATACATAAAATCAGCTAAAGCTTTGCTGTTAGCCATAATGCCGCCAACTTTTGCAGCTGCTAAAAATACATATTCCGGCTTTTCTTCAACAAAAAACTTTTCTACATCTTCCTGCCTACACAAATCAAGTTCTTTATGGGTCCTGACAATAATATTATTATATCCTTGTTTCTTCAAAGCTCTAACAATAGCAGAACCAACCATACCCTTATGCCCAGCTACATATATTTTTGATTCTTTTTCCATAATATTACCTACTTTACAAATTTTACGGCCGCTTCTTTTTTTGCTAATTTTAAATCATGTTGTACCATTATTTTAATTAATTCTTCATAGCTTGTTTTTTGTGGATTCCAACCTAAAATATCTTTTGCTTTGGCAGGATTTCCCCATAAATTATCTACATCAGTTGGTCTAAACCATTTCGGATTTACGCATATAAGCATTTTTCCTGTTTTAGCATCATAACCTTTTTCGTCAACTCCTGTACCTTCCCAATAAAGTTGTATACCAACTTCTTGAAATGCTCTTTCTGTAAAATCGCGTACAGTATGCTGTTCTCCTGTAGCAATTACAAAATCTTCCGGCACTTCGTGCTGCAACATTAGCCACATACATTCCACATAATCTTTAGCATAACCCCAATCACGTAAAGAATCTAAATTTCCCAATTCCAAATGATCCTGTAATCCACAAGCAATACGGCTTGCAGCTAATGTAATTTTTCTGGTAACAAAATTTTCTCCTCGCCGTTCAGACTCATGATTAAACAAAATACCATTCACAGCAAACATTCCATATGCTTCTCTATATTCTTTAGTAATCCAAAAACCATATTGTTTTGCAACAGCATATGGGCTATATGGATGAAAAGGAGTTTTTTCAGTCTGTGGTATTTCTTCTACTTTGCCATATAACTCACTAGTAGAAGCTTGATAGATACGACAGGTTTTTGTCATATTTAAAATACGAACGGCTTCCAATATTCTCAATACACCTAAAGCGTCAACATCTCCGGAATATTCCGGTACATCAAAAGAAACCTGCACATGGCTTTGCGCAGCAAGATTGTATATTTCGTCTGGTTTTACTAAATTTATAATCCTAATAAGACTTGAAGAATCTGTTAAATCACCATCATGTATTGTAATTAAATTGTCTTTTAATAAATGTTCAATACGTGATGTATTACTAATAGATGCTCTCCGCACAACACCATGCACACAATAACCCTTTTCTAATAAAAATTCTGCTAAATAAGAACCATCTTGTCCAGTTATTCCTGTAATAAGAGCTGTTTTATGCATTTTATGCCTCCTAAATAGCTTTTTTAAACAAAAATTAAGCACAACTATTCTATTATTACTCTTTTTATATGATCTTCTAATTTAGAAAATCTATCTATAACATATTCTGCCGCTTTATCTGTTAATTTAGTTTGATTTATAAAATCATTATATAGCTTATCGCTATTATTCAAATCTTTGACTAATTTAATATTGTCTTCATTTTTTCCATTATTATTCCAAAATATTACAGCATCTTTATTAATCAATCCTGGTTCCGGGTTATTAAAAGCTCCATAATATAGAGGAATACATCCACAAATAAAGGCATCAAACAATTTTTCTGTTACATAATTAACAGTATTGTCATTCTCTGGGCATATATTAAATTTAAACCTTTTTAAATATAACAATTTATCATTATTATATTTATTCCATAATTCATCAGTATTATTATTCCATGGGCCAGCACATTTTATATTTAAAACTGCCTTAATATCCTGATAAATCATATTTCTAGTTCCCTTTTTATCATGTTTATTAATCAAAACACATTCATCATATTTTTCATATCTGAAGCTATTAATTTCCTTAATTCTTTTTACTATATCATTCTCTGAAGAACATGGATCGAAAGTTGTTAAAATCCAGAACGGAAAGCGTAAATATTTATCTTCATCACTTTCGCCAAATCCCATAGCTAAATCAACATATTTTAATCTGTAGTCACCATAATACAAGTTTAATTTTGTAAATTTATGTTCGACATCTTCTGCTGTATAAAATATTTTTTTTCCTTCAAATTTATTACAAATAAAAAGCGGAGAACCTAATGGACCAAAAAAATTTATTTTAGTTTTATTTTCAGGAAATTTATATCTTAAAAATCTTACAAACCAATTCCTTTCTAAATTATCTGCTCCCCATTGATTATATTCAGCATATAAATTATCAAAAGTTTTTCTAAACGTTTTCGGTTTTGTAAAGAATTTTTCAATCATATTTTTCATTCTAAATTATTATTCCAATATTTTTATATTCCATCTCACGCTATCTCTTTAACAAAATCAAGTAAACTGCCGCCTTCAAACAGGTATCCTTTAATGCCTGCCGCTTCCGCGGATTCCACATCACGCGGCTTATCGCCGATTAAAAAGGCAGTCTCCTTATCAATATCATATTCTTCAAAAGCACGCAAAATCAAGCCCGGCTTGGGTTTGCGGCAATCGCACTCCACGGCAAACTCCGCCACGGTGCCGCCGGGAAGATGCGGGCAATAATAAAATTTTTCTATTTTTCCGCCTGCTTCTGCAATCTGCTGCGCCATATAATTATGCAGCTTCTGCATATCGCCAACGGTATAATAGCCGCGGGCTATGCCGCTCTGATTGGTAACAACAAAAATTGTGTAACCTTTTTTGGTAAGATAGGCCAGCGCTTCTTTGACGCCGTCAATCCACTCCAGGTCTTCAATTTTATATAAGTAAGATTTATCAACGTTTAAAACGCCGTCGCGGTCAAAAAATGCAGCCTTAAGCTTCATATTTATAATACCCGCCGGTCTTGTCCAAAAGTGCGCAGTATTCGGCTACTGCTTCGTCAATATCGGTAAAGCCGCCGTCATACCCTGCTTCCAGAAGTTTCGTGGTATCTGCCTGCGTATAGCTCTGGTATTTGCCGCGCAGAACATCCGGGAACGGAATGTATTCCAGCGTACCGCTGCCAAAATGCTTAAGCACGCCTTTGGCAAGCGTATTGAAGGTATGAGCATGGCCGGTGCCGCAGTTGTAAACACCGCTCAGTTCCGGATGATCCCAGAAGAAGAAGTTTACTTTTACAACATCTTTTACATAAATGAAGTCACGGGTTTGTTCGCCGTTGCCGTAGCCGTCGATGCCTTCAAACAGTTTAACCTTGCCTTCGGCTTTCCACTGGTTGTACATCTGGAATACCATGGATGCCATTTTGCCTTTGTGGTTTTCCTGCGGGCCGTAAACGTTAAAGTAACGCAGGCCAACAAGCTGGCTGCCGGTTTTGCCAAAATAACGGCGGGCATAATTATCAAAGAAAAGTTTGGAGAACGCATAAACATTCAGCGCTTCCTCGCACTCCGGTTTTTCGGTAAAGCCGTGCGCACCGCTGCCGTAGGTAGAAGCGGAAGAAGCGTAAATCATCTGAATTTTTCTGTCTGCTGCAAAGTGCATCAGGTTTTTAGTATATTCAAAGTTGTTCTGCATCATATATTTGCCGTTGTATTCCATGGTATCGCTGCATGCGCCCTCGTGGAAAATAACGTCAATTTTTTCATGGTTGAATTTGCCTGCTTTCAGTGCTTCGGCAAAATCAATTTTATCCATATAATCCAAAGCCTTTAAGCCCTGGATGTTTTTAAATTTTACCATATTGGTAAGGTTATCAACGATAAGAATATCGTCGCGTCCGCGTTCGTTAAGGCCCTTTACAATGTTGCTGCCGATAAAGCCGGCACCGCCGGTTACAATAATCATAATTTGCCCTCCTTTACAAGCTGCGCTACTTTTTCTAATAACCCGGTTGTGGAATAACCGTCCTCAAATTTTATAATCTGTACTTCACCGGCGTATTCGCGCCCGGCTATTTCTTCAGGTTTATAATCGCCGCCCTTAACCAAAATATCGGGGCGGATTTTTTTCACAAGTTCCGTTGGCGTGTCTTCGTCAAACAGTACAACAGCATCAACGCAGGCCAAAGCCGCCAGCAGGCGCGCACGGTCAAGCTCGTGGTTAAGCGGGCGCGTTGCGCCTTTCAAACGTTTTACGGAAGCATCCGTGTTAAGGCCGACAATTAAATGCCTGCCAAGGCGTGCCGCCTGCTCCAGATACGAAACATGCCCGACATGCAGAATATCAAAGCAGCCGTTGGTAAAAACAATTTTTTCGCCGCAGGCACGCCAGGTATTGGCCAGCGATTCGATTTCCTGCCAGCTGAGCGTACGGTATCCGTAACCGTCTTTACGCTGCTCGGCAAGCAAATCCTTTAAAAGTTCGTCGCGGTGTACGGGGTAAGTGCCAACTTTGCCAACAACAATACCCGCCGCACGGTTTGCCATGTAAACGGCATCTTCAAGTTCCAGCCCGCCTGCCGCACCGGCAAGAAGCGTTGCCGCGACTGTGTCGCCTGCGCCGGAAACATCGAACACATCAAGCGCCGTTGCCGGAGCGTTAATAATAAGCCCGTCCCGTCCTGCCAGCGTCATGCCTTTTTCACTGCGGGTTACAACTACATTTTTTATATCGTACTGCGCCGCAGCGGCACGCGCCAGACGCAATACCGGTTCATCCTCGTTAGGCACGGTTTCATGTGCTGCTTCGCACATTTCCTTTAAGTTCGGCGTAATAAAATCGCAGCCGCTGTATTTCGTCCAGTCCGCACCCTTGGGGTCAACCAGCACGGGTACTTTATGCTCCCCTGCCGTTTTAATTACCCACTGCAGAAAGTTATGCGAGCATACGCCTTTGGCATAATCCGAAACGGCAATGCCGTCCAAACCACCGTCAATAAGGTTTAACAGCCACTCTGAAAGGCGCTTCGTTTCATCTTCAAATAGGTCGCCTACTTCTTCAAAATCAAGGCGCAGCATTTGCTGCTTGGCGCCCAAAATACGCATTTTGGTAATGGTAGAGCGCTTGTCCGATTTTATCAGCCCGCTGTAATCAATGCCGGCTTCTGCCATCATGCCTTCCAGCAGGCGGCGGTTTTCGTCATCGCCGGTAACGCCGCCCACATAAACCTTGCATTCCAGATGCGCCAGATTGGCTGCAACATTTGCCGCACCGCCCAGCACGGAGGTAATGCGCGTTACCTTATTTACAGGCACCGGTGCTTCCGGCGAAATGCGTTTTACATCGCCGTAAAAATAACGGTCCAGCATTACATCGCCGATAACGGCAATTTTTAATTGTTGTATTTTTTCTGCTAAAAATTTTGTGCAGCTGAGTTGTGACAATTTATTCACCATCCACCAGTTCGCAGATTATATGACCAATTAAAATGTGCATTTCCTGCGCTCGCGCCGTTACCGGGCAAGGAATGGCGATGCAGATGTCGCATTCGTCCTTCATTTTGCCGCCGCCCTGCGCCGTCATGCCAATGCAGTGCATGCCTCTGGCCCTGGCTTCGGCAATAGCCGCCAGCACGTTTTTGCTGTTACCGCTGGTAGAAATGCCAACCAGCACATCGCCCTGCTGCCCGAGTGCTTCTACCTGACGGGAAAACACGCGGTCATAGCCGTAGTCATTGGCAACCGCCGTTAAGATGGAAGTATCGACGGTAAGCGCAATACCGGCAATGCCTTTGCGTTCTTTTTGAAAGCGCCCTACAAATTCGGCTGCCAGGTGCTGGCTGTCGGCTGCGCTGCCGCCATTGCCGCAGAACAGAACCTTGTGCCCGCCTGCCAGTGCTTTTTTAATAATGGCAGCAGCATCAGCCACCTGCTGCATAATACCGCTTTGTGCAACAAGCTGCGCCAAAGCAATATGTTCTTCAAAACGTGTTTTGATGATATCCATAACTCACCTCTTACCAGTTCAGGAATTCATACTTAATATTCAACTGTCTGTCGCCGCCGTCAAAATGCTCCTGTTCATATTCAAAGCTGATTGCCCAGCAGCAGAAACGGTGCGTCCATGTATAAGTAGTTTCGTAATTTTCATGCTGGCCCATATCGTAACGGTTAACAATAGTAAAAGTATTCTTGTCATCAGGCTTGTAGCTGATACCGTTGCGCAGTTCGCGCTCCATATCAGGCTGGTCATAATCAAACAGGTTGCTCGTATATTTTTCTCTGTAATATCCTGCCCATGTATACCATTTATCGCTTATTTTCTGGCCTAAAGTGCCATAATATGCCATTGTATTAGTGGTTTCATCGGTATAACTTTCATCAACCCACTTTTTGCCTACCGTTAAATCAAGGAAGGTATTTTTGCTGTTAAACAGGTAAATACGGTCATGCGTCAAAAAAGCCCCGTATTCTGTATGCCAGCTTTGCCTGCCTGTTTCTTCATTTTTCCACAGGCCTCTGTGAGCATAAACCCTGTAAGTTACTGGAATACCATCAATAAAATAATGCGGTTTATAATAAAAACCTATTTCGTTCTTTTTATCTACCCATTCATCATCTTCTTCAAACCAGCCGCTCTGGTAAGTAAGGTAGTAATTGCGCTGGTCGTGCTTTACCTCAGCTACAGGCTTAAAATGCCCCTGGCTGTAATACGGCAAATCCGCTTTTAAAGTTGTGTTCTGGTCAATGTTATAATCATAGCGCAGGCGGATATACATACCTTTGTCATCGTCGCCGTCATAGCCGATGGTAGGCATCAAGCGCGACGCGCCTTCATCACCAAGTTCATTTACCCATGTGTCACGCGAATAAACGTGGGTACCTTTAACATAAACCTTTACATCATGCGCTACCATTTTTTCTTTCGGGTAAATTTCAAAAGTCTTAGCCGTAATCAAAAGGCATGGAGAATGTTCTACTGCCGGGCAGCGTGTCATTTCGCCGCCTTCGTCCATTACCATTTTATCAGGATATATTGTGGCATGCGGAGCGCGGAAAAAGTCTTTGCCGCCCTGCCCTTCAATTTTCTTAATTTCGCCGGTTTTGGTATTAAAGTTATAATAAGCCCATTCGCCGTTCATTGTACTTTTGGGCTCCACCAGCGTGCCGCCCTGTTTCAGCCACACATCGCCGGTTTTCATGTTGCCTTCGGCACGCACGGTTTTTAAAGTTTCGTTGCCCTGCGTAATTACAACATTTCCTTCGGCAACAAAATCGCCGCTTACGGAATCATAACTTGCATAATCGCCGGTCATGGTTATCGGCAAAGGCTCCGACTGCGCGGCATCAATTTCTTCGCCGCTTCTTGTTTTGCCGTCGGCTTTTACGTTTTCGGCTTCCGCCTGCGTCATCTGCCTGTCAAAATCCGGCTCGGCATAACGCCCGTCGCCGCTGGTATAGTTTTCTGCCCAGGCAGTGTTTAAAGTTGCTGCTGCCGCCAGGCATACGGCTGCCAAAAGTTTTTTATTCATTGCTCCGCTCCTTGCTGGTATATTTTCACAAATTTAATTTAAAACATTCTATAACAGTATAATTATAACACATTGTGCTATGCTGTTAAAGACGCACGGCCGCCGCACTTTTTAAATAATTGCAACATTTGCTGGCGGCGCTTTTATATTTGCCGCCTGATATGCCTAAAAACAAACGGCAGGCTGCGCCGATATAAAAATTCAACGCAGGCTGCCGCCGGTATTAATTATTTTTTCCTGTTTTCGGAGTCAAATCATATTTTTTAAGATAACGGTACAAGGTTACGCGGCTGACATCCAGCATGCCTGCCAGCTTGCTGATATTGCCGCCGGAGGATTTCCATGCCGCAATAAAGGCGTCTTTGTCGTACTTCCACGATTTTTCCAAAGTTTTATCGCCGGGCAGTTTGATATTTTCCGCTTCGATAATGCTTCCCGGTGTATGGAAGAAAGCCTGCTCGATAACGCCCTGCAATTGTTTGATATTGCCAGGCCAGCTGCAGCTCTTTAAAAGCTCCAGCGCTTCCGGCGAAAGGCGTTTCGGCGAAAGATTGTGCTGCGCCGACATTTCTGCCAGAATATGCGCCGCAATAACTTCAATATCCTTGCTGCGCTCGCGCAGAGGCGGAACGCGGATTGTCGTATCAAGTACCAGCTCATACAAAGAACGGCTGAACAGGCCCTTATCCGCCAGGCGTTTAAGGTTGGAATCGCAGGCAGCAATTACGCGCACATTAAGTTTTTTGCGCATGCCTGTTTCTTTATTTAAAAGGCCGTTTTTCAAAGCGTCTGCCAGTTTATCGCCCATTTCAACCGGCAGTTTTTCCACTTCGTCCAAAAACAGCGTGCCGCCCATGGAAAGCTCCAGCTTGCCTGCCGTCGGCTGATGGTCGCCGTCTTCGCTGCCGAAAAATTCTTCTTCCAGCGTGCTGAGCGGCGCGTTGGAGCATTTAACAACAATCAGCGGTGCGGCTGCGCGCGGGCTGGCCTGATGAATGCCGTGTGCCAGGCGCTGCTTGCCGGTGCCCGGTTCGCCCTGCAAAAGAATGTTGTTGTCGCTGCGGGCAATGCGCGAAGCCTTATGCTGCAAAGCAAGGAACTCGCTCGTTTCGCCAACCATGCTGTAAAGGCTGTAGCGCGAGCTGTAACCCGTTGCATGGGCAATGGTCGTTTTCAAGTCTTCGATCGACATGCTCATAACCAGCGCGCTTTCAACCTCGCTGCCAACTTTTACCGGCATAACGGTAGTAATGTCTTCATAAGTGCGGTCCTGCGTAATCCAGGTAATTTCGCGGCGGTGCGTAGGCGTACCCTGCAAAGCCTTTTTAATGGGAATATGCTCATAATTAAGAAAAATATCCTCAAGGTTTTCCCTGCCTTCGAGGCGCTTTTTAGCATTGCTGTTGCAGTATTTCAGCTTCTCGTCCTGCCCAATCCAGTAAACGGCAACCGGCAGTTCTTCCATCATCATTTTCTGGATGCTCCAGTATTCAAGCATCTTCAAATGCTGCTCAATGGCATATTTCATTGTTAAAAGCAGCGAAAGCAGAAGGTCGTACGGCAAGTCGTTCTGGTCCAGCGAGAAGAACGAAATGATATAACGGATTTTGCCGTCCACACAAATCGGCGCGCTGCAGGCATCGCCGGAATGGCTGTCTTTAATCCACATTTCCGGTCCGAACATTAAAAACGGCACATTATGCTCGCGCGCAATGCTGATGCTGGAAGTACCAACATCTTCTTCAAGCACGCGCATGCCCTGAATATCTTCAATTACGCGCTGAAAGAACGGCAGGGCATAGTTTTTAATAACATAGCCGTCCTCGTCTATCAGCAGCATGCTTAAATTATGAATGTTGAAATGCTGCTTGCTCTGCTCATAAAGCCCGTCAACATATTTTACAATAAATTCATGCGTGCGCTGATGCTCGACGATTTCCTCGCGGCTCAGCTTGTTGATTTTCGGCATTGTTTCATGAGGCAGTTTCATTTTGCGGCAGCGCTGCCACGATTCTGCCACCCACGGATGTACGTTGGGGTCGACAATGCCTTCTTCCATAAATTTTTTATAATATAACGCCAGTTTTTCCTTATTGCGCCTTTCACGAATCATTAAAGCTCCCCCTTAAATATATTTAAGCTGTTTCGCCGTTTTCAATCAAAACACGGCGGGCCCCATAATAATGCTCTTTCCAGTAACCGGTGTCAAGCGAATCAAGAACAACCCCGCGTGAAGTGGACGCACTCCAGAACTTGCCGCTGCCGGCGTAAATCCCCACATGCGAAGCGCCGCTGGCATATGTGGAAAAGAACACCAAATCTCCCGGTTTAAGTTTGCTTTTCAGCACAAAAATACCGTCCAGCACCTGCGCGTCGGCCGTGCGCGGCAGCTTGGCATCATGCCTGCCGAAAACATACTGCACATAAGCGCTGCAGTCAAACCCTTTCGGCGTTGTGCCGCCGAATTTATAAGGCACGCCCTTGTATTTAGCGGCAGTTTTTACAATGTCTTTGCCGCGTACATCGGGTATGCCTTCCATTTTAAAGGCTTCCCACGAAATTTTATTATAAGTTTTGGTATCAAGCTTGCCGCTTTTTTTCAGCCCATATTCCTTCTGGAATTTTTTAATGGCTTCGGTTGTATCCTTGCTGATACGCCCGTCCTTGCGGTCAACATCATACCCCAAAAGCTCCAGCTTTTGCTGCGCCACCGTCAGCTTCCAGTCACGGGCAGGCGCCTTGGTTTTATTTTTGGCCATTGCCAGAGACGGCAGCAGGCACACCAATAAAAGGCAGCAAATAACTGTCAGCCAGCTTTTTTTGCGCATAACAGTCCTCCCTTCATTCCTAAAACGGCTTTTTAATAAAATAAATTTTTCAAAATATTACACAACGGCAAAAACGCTTTGCAAATAAGCAACTTATAATACACTTTTCGAGTATATTATAACGCATTTAACAGTTTTTGAAAAATCTTTTTTAACAACTTTGTGCTTTCTCAGTGTAAAAAATAATCCGCAGCTCATTAATTATCCGCCGTTTTAAAAATGATTGATATTTTTATTAGCATATGTATAAAAATCTGTAAAATTTACAGCCGGCAAAATATCGCGCCTTTAAAAATTTACATTTTGGTAAATTGCACCGCCACTATGTTTGTGCTACACTAAAAACGAGGTTTGTTTAAAATGAAAAGGTTTACATTTATTATTTTTACAATTTTAATAATGCTGTTCTCTGCCGCCTGCAAAAACGAAACCAAAGCCCCTGCACTGGGCAGCGGCTCGGTTTATTTTGCCGTGTACGATATTACGGCGCCTGCCGAAGGGCAGATTTTGGGGCTTATTCTGGAAAAAGGCGACCGCATCGGCAAAGAGCAGCCCCTGTTTGCCATAGACGACAAGCAGCTTGCGGAAGAAATAAAACAGGCAGATGCCAACGCAGCCCGTGCCGAAGCAGAACTGAAAATAATGCAGAACGGGCAAAGCAGCCCCAATAACGGCGCAGCACTTGCCGCAGCACAGCAGCAATACGAACAGGCCAGCACCAAAGAAGCAAAAATGGCATCGCTTTATAAAATAGGCGCCATTGCCCGCAGACAGTACGAAGCAGCTTCCGCCGAAAAATCAGCGGCACTGGCAGCTTTAAACGCCGCGCAAAACGCCGGCAGCCTTGTTAAGACATCACCAGAAGCCATTGCCCAAAAACAGGAAGAACTTAAAACCTTAAAGAAGAAATATAACGTCCTTATGCAAAAACAGCTGGCACTGGAAACCGAAAGCCCCTGTACCGGCATTGTTGAAGAAAAATACCATAATGCGGGCGAAACCGCCGCTGCCGGAGAAAAAATCCTCAGCATCCGCGATTTGGAAAATTGCAGCGTAAACATCAAAATATCCGCACAGGCGGCGCAAAACCTTAAACCGGGGCAAAAAATAACCGCCCATGCCAAAGGCTTAAGCAAAACCTTTAACGGCAGCATTGCCAAAATAGAAAACGGCCTTGCAGAAATAAATATCGACAACACTTCGCTCGATTTAAAAGAAGGAACCGAAGTAACCGTAAGCGCCGTAAATTAATGGCGATTTCACAATTCTGTGTTATAATAAACTTAACAAAGCATAAAGGAGGATCTTACTATGGCATTACTTGATAAAATTGGCGAATTCGCTAAAATTGCGGCTAATAAAACCGAAGAAATTACCAAAACCATCGGCGAAAAAGCAGAAGCCGCTCTGGAGATCCAAAAATTAACCTCCCTCGTAGGGAAAGAAGAAAGCAAAATTGAAAGCACCTACAAAAAAATGGGCAAAATGGTTTGGGAAAAATCACAAAACTGCGATTGCCTGCCCGATGAATTTAAAGAAGAATGTGAAGCAATTAAAGCAAGCCTTGCCGCAATAGATGATTTGAAATTTAAAATTGCCAACATTAAGGCAACTGCCTTTAACGGCGATGAACCCAAAACTACCTGCCCCAACTGCGGTGCAGCCGTAGGCATCAGCGCCAAATTCTGCAGCGAATGCGGCAGCAAAATGGAACCAGTTGAAACTGCAAAAACAGTGGAAGCAAAAGTAGTTTCCGAAAGTGCCGAACATAAAACCGAAGCGGAAGCTGAAGTTGAAGTTATTACCGAAGAAACAAAACAGGAAGAAGCTAAACCGGAAACCGAACCTGCCGAAGAAGCAAAACCTGCTGACAAACAATAACTAAATATTTAACCCTACAGCATTATTAACTGCGCCTCAAAAGCGATACCGGGCTTTTGCAGGTGCAGTTTTTATATTATTTTCAGAAAACATTATGGTACAGAAATGCTATAATTATATTATCTGTTTAAAATTTTATGCAGCGAGGGGTTTTAACATGCAGCAAACCAATAGTTTTAAAGGCATTGTTATGCTGTTATTATGTTCGTTTATCTGGGGCACGGCCTTTGTTGCCCAAAGCGTCGGTGCCGATTTGCTCGGCCCGTTTAGTTTTAACGGCATACGTTCTTTTTTAGGCGCATTTTTTCTTGTTCCCTGCATTGCCGTAATCGACAGGCTTTCCGGCAAGCCGCTTTCCTTCTGGGGAACTGATGACAGCCACAAGCGCGGTGACCTTATTACCGGCGGCCTCTGCTGCGGCGTGCTTTTAACCATTGCCAGCACTTTGCAGCAAACCGGCATCGCTTACACATCTGCCGGCAAAGCCGGGTTTATAACAGCGCTGTATATTGTTATAATCCCCATTTTAGGGCTGCTTGTAAAAAAACATGTAACTTTTATGCAGTGGGCGGCCGTTGCCGTTGCCGCTGCCGGTATGTACTTCATCTGCATTAACGAAGGCTTTTCCATCAACAAAGGAGATTTAATCGTACTTGCCTGTGCCGTAGTTTTTGCTGTGCACATCATGGCCATTGAACGTTTTACCCAGCTTGTTGACCCGGTGCGCATGTCCGCCATTCAGTTTTTTGTCTGCGGCATGTTAAGCCTGCCGGTTATAATCTGGGCCGAACAGCCGGAACTTTCCGCCATCACCGCGGCCTGGCTGCCGCTGGCACACGCCGGAATTATGAGCTGCGGCATTGCCTATACGCTGCAAATTGCCGGACAGAAATATGTTAACGTAATACTTGCCTCTATCCTGCTGAGCCTGGAATCCGTCTTCTCCGTACTCGCAGGGTGGATGTTCCTCGGTGAAACGCTTTCCATGCGCGAAATTGGCGGCTGCGTGCTTGTTTTTGCCGCAATACTGCTCGCGCAGATGCCCGAAAGAAAGTAACAAAAACACTATAAACGCACAAAAGCTGACGTTAAGTTAACGCCAGCTTTTTTATTTCTCCGTAAAGTTTTCAGTTATAAATTAAAACGTCAATGCACCGGTAAGGTAGCATACAACTGTCATAATCAGCGTAGTGCCAAAAGCCCAGAAGAACATAAATTTCTGGTGGTCAATTAAATTAACACGCGATACGCTGATTAAAACCAATGTTGCCGCTGCCAGCGGGCTTACCGGAAAACCTACCGTCATCTGCCCAAGCACAGCTGCACGGCCGATTTGCACCGGATCGATGCCAAGAGAAGCTGCCATTTCATAAATAACCGGCAGCACGCCGAAGTAATAAGCATCCGTAGGAAATACAAGGCTTAAAGGCATACTCGTTACTGCTACGGAAAGCGGCAGCAGGCTGCCCATATGTTCAGGAATTAACGAAACAAGGGTCTTAGCCATTTCCGTAATCATTTTGGTTTCGGAAAGAATACCGGTAAAACACCCTGCCGAGAAAATTAATGTTACTATCATTAAAACTTCACCGGCATATGCTTTCAAACGTTTTGTCTGTTCTTCAAGATTAGAATAGTTTACCGTAATTGCCAATGCAAAACCTATCATAAAAATAGTCGCCATCGGCATAATATCCATCAGCAGTACCACAATCATCAAAACAGTCAAAATGCAGTTAAACCAGAAAAGCTGCGGCCTTTTGGCACTCTGGTCTTCGCCGAGGCCATCAAAAGTATGCTCGTCAATATGCATAACTCCGAGTCTTTTGCGTTCCTTTTTGCCAACATAGTAGCAGGCAAATAATACCCAGGCAATGCCAACAGCCATGGCAGGTACAATCGGAGTAAAAATTGCAGAAGAATCAGCATGCAAAACAGCCATAACACGCGTTGTCGGTCCGCTCCATGGAAGCGGATTCATAACGCCTGCCGCCATACCTACTGCAAACGGCAAAATAAGAGGATTCATTTTTAATTTAGTAGTAATCGGCAGCATGGCAGAAACGGAAATAATAAAAGTAGTTGTACCATCGCCGTCCAGCGAAACAAGCATAGCCAGAACCGCCGCACCAATGGTAATCTTTACAGGGTCACCCTTTACAAGTTTTAAAATTCTGTTAACCATGGGGTCAAATAACCCTGCATCAATCATAATGCCGAAATAAATTACAGCAAAAATAGGTATCATTGCCGAAGGAGTAACCTTAATTACACCGGCAATCATCATTTCGCCTATATCAAAACCAAAACCGCCAATTATTGCTGCAATAACAGGTATGCCAATCAGTGCCGACTGAATTGACAATTTTTTGGTCATTGTAACATACAAAAATATGATAATGGTAGCAAAGCCTAAAACAGCTATCATAATTCTACCTCCCCGTTATAAAACCAAATAAATCAACAATTAAATATGGGTATCGTTTTCTTTTATAATTTTTACCATCTCACAGCACGCATCAACCAAATGGTTAACTATTTTTTCTCCGCGTTCTGCGCTGGATGCAAACGGATTGCCCATTACGCCCTGCTTTGTAACGTCAATCATATCCATATAAAGATTGAACGGAACACCTTTAACCATACCCTTTTTAAGGCCGTTTACAGGAACGCCTTTATACTCTTTAATGTTTTCAACCGGATTAAGCAAATCCATACGCATATCTTCCGGATATAAATAAAGCATTACCGATGTCAGAGGATCTCCGCCATGGCCGGAAGAATCAGAACCTTCGCCATAAATTTCTTTTTTGGCTTCAGGCGTTAAGCCCTGCCATAAATCTATCGAAAAACATACAATTCCCTTTTCGCGGCGTAATTTTCTTGCCACGTCTTCAATAGTAGGTGTATTTCCAGCATGGCCGTTAATGAAAAAGATTTTTGTAATACCGTGCTCGGTAAGGCTTTCAACAACATCTGTAATAACGGCTTCTACCGTGGAAGGGCGGAGCGATATTGTGCCCGGGAAACAGCGGAAATATTCACTGCAGCCAAACGGAATAACAGGAACGTAATAAGCACCGGCTTTTTCCGCAACACGTTTGGCAATAGCTTCAGCAGCCAGATAATCGCCGGTTAAAGAATGTATTCCCTGCTGTTCGGTAGAACCCATAGGAATAATAACAACCGGGTCATTTTTAAATACTTCTTCGATTTCTTTCCAGGTCATATGATACAAAGCATGTTTTTCCATATTCTCCACTCCCTTTTATCAATTTATTATAATATTATAATATTATAATTTTCTGAAAAAAGCAAGAAAACCTTTTGGCAACTGTGCAGGCAATGTGGTATTATTAAAGTATCAATAATAAAGGGAACTTAATAATGAGACAAACACTTAACTTTAAAATTTATCAGGATTTATACAACAAAATACGCAGCCATTTTTATAAACCGGGCGAACAGCTGCCTACCGAAAGCGCGCTGGCAGAGCGTTATAGTACCAGCCTCTCTCCCATACGCCAGGCATTAGGAAAACTGGAAAGCGAGCAGCTTATTGTACGCATGCCGGGCAAAGGCACTTTTGTTTCCAGCTCTTTACCATGGGAAAATATGCTTTTAATGAGCGGTTTTGGCGTACACTTTATAGACAAAAAGGTAGATAGTGATTCCGTACACTGCCAAACATTAAAATGCTGCAAAAAAGCCATGGACGAACAGCAATGCAGCGTATTTAAAACCGACCCGGCAAAACTTTTTACATATGTTGCCCGCGTGCGTTATGTCGACGGAAAACCGTTATTTTTCCTTAACCATTATTTTGAAAAACCTGAACCGGAAGAAGTAATTGCCGCCGGTGAAATAAAATCCATCCGCAGCTTCTTATCAAAACACGGCTTAAAAACTGCTTATGTTCAGGAACGCGTTAAAGCAGTGGCTGCCGATAAAGAACTTGGCAATCTCTTTTCCGTTCCGTTCGGCTTTCCGCTTTTAAAAATCGTCCGCAAAGAGCTTAACGAAAACTACGAACCGATTATTTTCGGCGAATATTATGTAAATTCAGATGTTTGGGATTACCGCGTGCAGTACAGCGCCGGAGAATTATAAGCAAATCTTATTAATTAGTATTTTTGCGAGATTGAATATCATAATATTATAATCTTTTGTTGGGAGGTAATAATATGTCAGCCATTCAAAAAATGATGCAGGAACTTGAACCTGAATATATAAAAATCAGGCGCTACCTGCACCAGCATCCGGAATTAAGCTTTCAGGAAGAAAATACCACAAAATTCATAAAAGACGAATTAAATAAATACGGTATCGAAGTTTATGACAACAAAGGTTTTACCGGTGCTGTCGGCGTTTTACATAGTGCAATGCCAGGCAAAACAATCGCCTTAAGAGCCGATATCGACGCGCTGCCGGTTAAGGAAAATACAGGGTTGGAATTTGCATCCGTAAACGAAGGCTGCTGCCATGCCTGCGGACACGATTTGCATATGACTTCACTGCTTGCGGCAGCCCGGCTTTTGAGCAAATACCGCCAGCACATGCATGGTACAGTAAAATTCTTTTTCCAGCCGGCGGAAGAAAAACTCGGCGGTTCTGAAACCATTATTAACAACGGTTTTTTAGATGATGTTGACGCTGTTTTCGGCGTACATACCTGGCCGGATGTTCCCGGCGGTTCAATCGGCATTAAATACGGCCCGATGATGGCCGGTTCCGACAGTTTTAAAATTACAATTACCGCTCCCGGCGGCCATGCAGCGCACCCACACAAAACACCGGACCCGATTGCTGCGGCTGCTTATATGATTACTCAGCTTCAAACCATAGTTTCGCGCGAACTTAACCCGCTTGATTCAGCTGTTATTACCGTAGGCAAAATGACGGCAGGCACAGCAGTCAATATCATTCCTTCAGAAGTAGTGCTTGAAGGTTCCATGCGCTATCTGCTGCCGGAAACACGCAGGCAAATACACGAAAGCATTAAACGCATTGCCGATGGTACGGCACTGGCACTGCGCGTACACGCCGAAACGGAAATTATACCCGGCTGCGGACCTGTTATAGGATCAGATAATCTTGTAGGTATGATAGAAGCTTCCGCTTCAAAACTTTTAGGCAACGATAAAGTAACTATTCTCCCCTCTGCGTCTATGGGTTCGGAAGATTTTTCCTTCTATCTTGCTAAAAAACCGGGGGCATTTTTCCGTATCGGCACGGGCATGGCAGACCCAAACTCGCATCTTGCCCTGCATAACGGAAAGCTGCTTTTCAGCGAAGACGCTATTTTAGCCGGTGCAGTAACATTCTGCGGCATTGTATTTCTGTTTACCGGCTCGGATTTTTCTATGCTGGAGTAAGATAAAAAACAAAATCCACCTGTTAGGACTCAAAGGTTAAGCAATCTTTAAACCTTCCATACAGGTGGATTTTTTATATCCAAATCAATTATTTTATTTAAAATATACCATTAGCAGCCTGCAATCACCCAAGCTTTTTCAGCGTAATTTTTTCCAAAACTTCCACGCCAGCCTGTAAACCATCGATATTAAAATGCATATTAGGGTCGTGCAGCCCAGGTTCGGCAGCAACGCCGACGCCAAAATAAGCCGATTTTAATTTAGGATATGTTTTAGCAAAGTAATGGAAATCTTCACCGCCGGGATTCACAAGCTCTTCGCCGAGATTTTCTTCACCCACGACTTCTTTAATGCACTCTGCAACTTCGGCAGTAAGCTCTTTATCAAGCACTGCTGCTGGAATAACTCCTCCCGGTAAGCTAAATTCTGCCTTTGCCCCGTAAGCAGCGGCAACATTTTCTGAAACTTTTTGCAGTTTGCCAAGCAATTCTGTCATACCTTCATTTTCCTGGCAACGCACGTCAAAAGTTATCTCCGCATGGTCTGGAATAATATTATACGCATTGCCGCCACCATTAACGGCTGTAGCTTTGCAAGACCAGGAAATTACCGGATTAATTCTAACCCCAGACGCCGCATTGATAACCGCCGCTGCTACTTCAACAGCGTTAACACCCAAATGCGGGCGCGAACCGTGACAGCTTTGCCCTGTAATTTTTACTTTGGCAAAGGTACTTGAAGCATGCCTTACAGCAGGCGATAACTTGCCAAATGGCAAATCCTGCACTGGACGGATATGCAGCCCGACAGCAATATCGACGTCTTCCAGCACACCGGCGTCAATTACAGCCAGCGCGCCTTTTAAAGTTTCCTCGCCCTGTTGAAACAAAATTTTTAAAGTTCCTTTTTTTATTTTATCTTTTAAGTTAGAAGCCGCTGCCAAAACCATAGAGCAGTGCGCATCATGCCCACAGGCGTGTATTGCCTTATGCTCGCCGTTAATAACAAACGGCAGCGCATCCATATCTGCACGCAAAAGCATTACTGGTCCTGGTTCCGCACCCTTTACTACACCTACAACTCCGGTTCCGCCAACATTCGTTGTAACTTTGTAACCAAGTTCTCTTAATTTATCCGCAAGATAAGCAGAAGTTTTAAATTCTTGAAAGCCTATTTCCGGAATTTGGTGTAAATCATGAAAAATATCTTTTACATTTAAAATAGCCATATTATCCTCCTCTAAAAACAACAACCAACAACAATTATTTTACCAAAATTTGAAAAAATTATAACATATCGTTTTTTAAATAGCAATATCAAAATGTATTTTAAAAATTCTTTTAAAAATTCTAAAAATAAATTTTCAACTTCGTCTTGACATTGCGCATTTTCGTCAATATAATAAAGACAAATTTGTTGCATTATTTGTTTTTATTGTTTGATAGGAGGGTATTATGGAGAAAAATGAGAAAAAACTCACTAACTTTGATTCCGAAGAATGGCGTGTAGGGCCAAAGGCTTTTATTTCCTTAGCCGCTGCAATTTTATTCTTTTCCGGGATAATGACCGGCTTTGACGGTATGAAATGGCTCAGCGCATTTGACTTCAGTACACTGATAGGCAAATTCGGCACCGTTAAAACGCTTGGCAAGGATACATTTGTCGGCACCGGCGGGCTGGGTGCACGCGGCGGTTTTATGTTTGCGCTGTCACTTGTGCCAAGCGTAATGCTGGCAATCGGCTGTCTTGAAGTTTTATCGTACTACGGAGCTATTAAAGCTGCCCACAAACTTTTAACACCATTGCTGCGGCCATTGCTCGGCGTACCAGGCTTAACCGGGCTAGCACTGATTACCGACCTGCAAAGCACAGATGCCGGTGCGGCATTAACCAAAGAACTATACGACCAGGACCTGATAACAAAAAAAGAGCTTACAATCATCGGCTCATGGCAATATTCCGGTGCAGGACTTATCAACAACTATTTTGCTATCGGTTCTGCTCTGTTTTCTTATTTAACCGTGCCGCTGCTTGTACCTTTTTTACTGATGTTTGTTTTTAAATTTGTCGGCGCCATGTTTGTGCGCTTTGTTTTAAATACTGTTTACAAGGAGGATTTTAAAAATGAGTAACGGCGTTCAAGCAAAAAACGTATCCGGCAATCCGTTTGATATTTTCGTTATCGGTGCCCGCAAGGGTTTTAATATAGCAATCAACAATCTTGTACCTAACATCTTAATGGCTTATGCCGTTGCAGAAATACTCAATTTGCTTGGTGTTATGAGTTTTTTAGGCAATGTCTTCGGACCGACAATGACACTGTTTGGACTGCCAGGCGAAGCCGTTACGGTAGTGCTTACTGCTTGGCTTTCCAGTTCTGCTTCTGTAGGTCTTGCAGCCAACATGGCAGCAAACGGCATGCTTGACGCACGCCACATTACGATTCTGATGCCCTGCTTCTTTTTGCTTGGGGCACAGCTGCAATATATGGGTAGGCTTTTAGGCGTAGCCGATGTACCAAAAAAATATTGGCCGCTTTTAATGCTTGCCAGCCTTCTCAACGCACTCTGCGCTATGATTATCATGAATTTATTCTTTGCCTGATAATTTAATAATACGGTATAAAGCAAAAATACCTTCTGCCATATTCCAGGCGGAAGGTATTTTGGTTTTATTTATCTTCAACAACCAGTTTTAAAACATCAGGCCTTGCATAATGGCCGCATACATCAAATTCCATACGGCTTGCAGCCACTTTGCTCATATCAAGCTCTGCATAAATAACAGCTTCTTTGTCCCATACCGGTTCTGTCAGGTAATGCCCATAAGGGTCAACAATGCAGCTGCCGCCGCGGCACACTTTTTCAGGCAATTTAGCAATTTCATCCTGCGCCTGCAAATCTGCCGGGTAAGTATCACGTGTAAAATACATATCGCAGTTTATAAAATAGCAATGCCCTTCAATAGCAATATGCTTAATTGTGCTTTGCCATTCATCATTATCATTGGTATTTGGCGAAATATACAGAGTAATGCCTTTTTGATAAAGCGCAGCCCTTGCCAGCGGCATATAGCTTTCCCAGCAAATCATACTGCCCATTGCCCCCCACGGCGTTTCGGCAACCGGGAAATAGTTTTTGTCGGCATCACCCCATACCACGCGTTCCGAACCGGTAGGTTTTAATTTGCGGTGTACAATAATTTCACCTTCCGGTGAAAAGAACAAATTAGTATTATACAGCGTTGCCGTTACGGCATCACGTTCCGATACGCCAATACTGAGCCAGGCACCTGCGTCTTTTGCCGCTTTTGCCAAAAGCTCCGTTTCAGGGCCAGGTACAACAATACTGTTTTCATAATACCGCAGCCAGTCTTTACGCCCGGCTTCATTTCTGCTGCCAACAGTAAAACCAAAAGTCATTCCGTAAGGATATCCCGGTATAAACAATTCCGGAAATACAATTAATTCAGCTTTGTTTTCAGCACATTCTTTAATGAGTGCCACTGCCTTTTCCACACAGGCTTTTTTATCAAACAATACAGGAGCAGCCTGTACCACAGCAATCTTGCAATGTTTTTGCAAATCTTTCATAAATCCTCCCTCTGCATTCACACAAAACCCCGGCAGTAACGGCTACCGGGGTTTAATACTGCCATTAAGCAATTAAATTTTAATGAATTTTAAAACGCTTATTAATATGCGCCACGGAATTTCATAGCTTCGTCCAGACGGTTAAGAGCTACGATATAAGCTGCTGTACGCATGTTAACTTCGTATTTTTTAGCGGTGTCATATACCTGTTTAAACGCGCCAATCATTAACTGGGTCTGTTTATCGATAACTTCTTCTTCAGTCCAGAAATAACGGTACAGGCACTGAACCCATTCAAAGTAGCTTACGGTTACGCCGCCGCCGTTGGCGAGAATATCCGGCACAACCAGAATGCCTTTTTTATCAAGGATTTCGTCAGCTTCCGGAGTTGTCGGGCCGTTAGCGCCTTCAACGATAATTTTTGCCTTAACGTCAGCCGCATTGTCTTTGGTAATCTGAAGTTCCATTGCGCACGGAGCAAGCACGGTAACTTCCATTGCCAGAAGGTCGGCATTGCTGATGGCTTTGCTGCCCGGGAAGTTTACTACGCTGCCGGTTGCCTGTACATGTTTTTCAACTTCGTACGGGTCAAGTCCGTCTTCATTCATAATAGCGCCGTAAACATCACTTAATGCCACAATTTTAACGCCAAGGTCGTGAATGAGTTTAGCAGTCCAGCTGCCTACATTGCCGAAGCCCTGTACTGCGCAGGTTGCTTCTTCGGGTTTAATGCCCATGGCTTTAATTGCTTCGCCTGCAGCAACCATTACGCCGCGGCCGGTAGCTGCGGTACGGCCCAACGAGCCGCCGATGCAGATTGGTTTACCGGTAATGAAGCCCGGTTCATACTGCCCTTTCAGCTTGCTGTATTCATCCATCATCCAGCCCATAATCTGAGCGTTGGTATTCATATCAGGGGCAGGAATATCCATTTTTTCGCCGATAATGGGAGCGATTCTGTCAATGTAGCCGCGGGTCAAACGTTCAAGTTCTGCCTGCGAAAGTTTGGACGGGTCAACAATAATGCCGCCTTTGCCGCCGCCGTAAGGCAGATTGGCAACTGCGCATTTGCAGGTCATCCAGAAAGCCAGAGTTTTTACTTCGTCCATATTAACGCTCTGATGATAACGGATGCCGCCTTTGGCCGGGCCCATAATTGTGCTGTGCTGGCTGCGGTAACCGGTAAATACTTTGGTAGTGCCGTCATCCATTTTTACAGGAATGGAAACTTCCAAAGTTCTTTCCGGGCAGGCAATAATTGCCGCCGCATTCGGGTCAAGCTTCATAACCTCAATAGCTTTCTTCAGCGGAATCTGCGCCATTTCAAATAAATTCATAATCCATGCCTCCTTTGAAAAACTTAAATATAATATATTGTACAGTCCAAGATAATTGCATATCTAAAGAGCTGCTTTCAGCTTCATTATAACTCTTGCAAATACAAGTGTCCACTTCTTTTTACAATAAACTGAATTTTCATAAACTTGCATTCAATTTACAAATTGGTTTTAAGCTCCGGAAATTCATCATAAACTGCGCCAAAATTAATGCCGGCAATGGTTTTATTTTTATACCTCTCACGCAAATCGGCCATGCCGTTAAGCAGATGCTTGCTTGTTATGCCGTATTCTGTCGAAAGATAAGCTTCAACAAAAGCCGCCAGATGGTCGCAGCCTTTTAACATTCTGCCGTCCACCGCTTTATAGCCATGTCCGTCAACATTATATTTGCCGTTCAATTCTTCTTCGCTCACCTCGGTGGGAACACCGTCATGCATTACGCGGTTGGTAAACTCGTTCTGCGTAAAGTAAATAATTTCCTCATGCCAGCCCCACGGCAGCAGCGGTAGCAGTTTTTCGGCAACCTGGCGCTTTTCAATATCCTTAATTAAATCATCCAGCCCTTCCACAGAAGTTTTAACCGGCGAAATAATATCGCGTGTCAGCACCTCCGGCAAATCATGGAACAGGCCGCACAAAAAATCATTTACAATGCGTTCATCACAGGCGCCAAGCTCTGCCGCACAGAAATATCCCAAAATGGCAACTATCAGCACATGCCCCATAACGGAAGTTTCCGGCACGCGCGGCGACTGCGCCCAGCGTTTTTGAAAGCGCAGCTGCCCTACAAGGTCAATAAATTTGCTGGTTTTGCCTTTCAGCGATATTTTCTGAACGCCTGCCAAATCGTAATGGTCCTCGATATTGCTTTCAATGGCAGCTTTAGTGGCATCAATGCCGTAAATTGCCTGGTTAAAATGGTAGATAATGCCAAATTCCCACTGCGTGGCAAGGTAGTGTGCCGCCCGCAAAAGTTTTTTCTCCAGCCGGTTTTCTTCCGGATAATCAAACCAGCGTTTAAGCTTATCGAAAAACACTTCATCCAGTTCCGGCACACGGCGTTCAAGCTGGCTGTAAATCCAGGCGTTCAGCTTGCGCCCATGCACACGCATCAGCTCATGGTAAATCGGCGGTTTAATATCGGTTAAAATTATGCGGTGCATAAATTCAAAAATACCGCCTTCAATAAGCACGCGCCAGTTTAATTTTGCCCCGTGGTCCTGCTCCTCATACTTGGCAAGGATATACAAAATCATCATTTTATGCGCCTGTTTGTCCAGTTCCGTAAAGCCGTTGGGACGGATATGGTCGTTCCACCGCTGTATATGCGCACCTTCAAACAAAAACTCTATAAACTTTTTACTCAGCATTTTTTCACCCCGCAAAAAATACGCATTTTTCATGAAAATCAGCAAAATTCCTAAATTATTCTTTATGAAGTTTAATATTCTCTGTTTTTTTTGCCTCTCCTGCATCTTTTTCAAAAAAGCATTGATTTTTTTACACAAATTTGTTTATAATATGATATTATTATATTAGTATCATGCAAATAAAATTTTTTATGAAAGGTTGTGACAACTAAAAAATGGAAGAAATGATCCGTTTGCAGGGAATTACCAAAAAGTACGGCAATAACCTCATCATCCCCAAGCTGGACCTTACCATTTACGACGGTGAGTTTTTAACGCTTTTAGGGCCTTCCGGCTGCGGCAAAACCACTTTGCTGCGTATGATTGCGGGGCTTGATACGCCTACTACCGGCAAGGTTTTCCTTGATGACGAAGACGTTACCAATAAACCGCCCTATAAACGTGATGTCAATATGGTTTTTCAGCACTACGCATTATTCCCTCACATGACTGTTGAGGAAAATATAAAGTTTGGGCTGATGATGAAAAAAGTACCCGCCGAAGAACAAAAGGAACGTGTAGCGCAGGTACTGTACCTTACGCAGCTTGAAGAATTCCGCAACCGCCGTCCGCAGCAGATGAGCGGCGGCCAGCAGCAGCGCGTAGCCATCGCCCGTGCCCTTGTAAATAACCCGAAAGTGCTTTTACTGGACGAGCCGCTTGGCGCACTCGATTACCAGCTGCGCAAAAATTTGCAGCTGGAACTTAAGAATTTGCAGCGCGGCCTTGGCCTTACCTTCATTTATGTAACGCATGACCAGGAAGAAGCGCTTACCATGAGCGACCGCATTGTGGTTATGAATAAGGGCGTTATCGAACAGGATGACAACCCGGATACGATTTACCATTATCCCAACACCCGCTTTGTCGCCAAATTTATCGGCGAAAGCAACTTTTTTGAAACGGAAAGCGAAACGCTTGTTATCCGCCCGGAAAAACTCAACCTCTGCCCGGAATACGAAGACGAACAGGCGGAAAAGCAGCACCCGGAACCCGGTTATTACGGTACCGTTGTAGACGTTGTGTTTTACGGTACCATTGATAAAGTATTTATCCGTCTGGACAACTCCAACCAAACCGTTGTGGCCTACCAGTATTTTGACGATGTTAAACGCTGGTCGCCCGACGAGCGCGTAGGTATTTGGTGGTATAAAAAAGACGAGGTGAAAGTATCGCGATGAAAAACGGAAAACTGATGGTTGCCCCGGCAATGCTCTGGTTAAGCATCTTTTTCGTTATCCCGCTTCTCATCGTAGTTGCTGTTTCCTTTGCCGGGCGCACGCCTTACGGACAAATAATTTTTGAATTTACCCTAAAAAATTATCTGCGCTTTTTAGAACCTTTATATTTGCAGATTTTTGCCGACACTCTGATAGTAGCGGTTATTACTACCGTTGCTACCATCATCATGGGCTACCCGCTGGCATATTTCATTGCACGCCTACCTAAAAAATGGCAGCAGCCGGGGCTGATTCTCGTGATGATACCTTTCTGGATTAACTTTTTAATCCGCTCTTATGCGTGGGTTATCATTCTGCGTACGCAGGGTGTTGTAAACACCTTTTTAATGAAACTGGGGCTTATTGAGCAGCCACTTCAAATGCTGTACAACGACGCGGCCGTAATGCTGGGCATGATTTACGCCCTGCTGCCTTTTATGGTGCTGCCGATTTACGTTTCCATAGAACAGCTTGACCTGCGCCTGCTTGAAGCGGCCTCCGACCTTGGCGCATCTCCGATGACGGCTTTCCGCAAGGTTACCCTGCCGCTGACAATGCCCGGCATTGCCGCAGGCACAATTTTAGTGTTTATTTCCTCGCTCGGCATGTTCGTTGTGCCGGACGTTATGGGCGGAGCCAAATCCGCCCTTATCGGCAACCTCATCCAGAACCAGTTTCTGGCAGCACGCGACTGGCCTTTTGGCTCCGCGCTCTCCATTGTGCTGGCAGTAATGAGCCTTGTGCTGATTATACTTTACTACAAAGCTTTGCAGTCGCAGGAAGGAGGGGCTAAAGATGCAAAAGACGTGGCGTAGCCATCTTCTTCTGGCCTATTCGCTTGTAATACTGGCCTTTTTATACCTGCCTCTTTTAATTCTTGCGCTGTATTCCTTTAACGAATCGCGTATTAACGCCGTATGGACAGGCTTTACGCTTGACTGGTACGCTTCGCTGTTCCAAAACCGCCGCGTGCTGGAAGCCCTTATGAACAGCCTGTTTATCGCCGTTATCAGCACCGTTGTTTCTACCGTGCTCGGCACGATTGCCGCCATTGCCCTCAACCGCTATCAGTATAAATGCAAACCTGTTATTAACGGGCTTTTATATCTGCCGATACTGATTCCGGAAATTGTTATGGGCCTGAGCCTTCTGGTGCTGTTTGCACAGACGCAGGTTCCGCTCGGTAAAGTTACGCTTATTTTAGCGCACATCACCTTCTGCCTTTCCTTTGTGGTAATTACCGTTAACGCAAGGCTTGAAGGCATGCGCCATGAACTTGAGCAGGCAGCCATGGATTTGTACGCAACGCCGTTTCAAACCTTCCGTTACGTTACCCTGCCGCTTGCCATGCCCGGCATTATCGCCGGCGCGCTGATTGCCTTTACCCTTTCCATTGACGATTTTATCATCAGCTTCTTCGTGGCCGGGCCTAACTCCACTACGCTGCCGCTATATATTTACGCAATGGTAAAACGCGGCATTTCCCCGGAAATTAACGCCCTTTCCACCCTCTTAATGTTCGCAACCATTTCGCTGATTGTAATTGCGCAGATTTTACAGCCGCAGCACAGCAGCAAAAACAAAGATTGATGCCGTAAAACGGTTCAATAAAACCAAATAAAGAAAGGATGATTTGCAAAATGAAAAAACTTTTGGTCTTTCTCGTTTCCGTACTGACCATGGCCCTTCTCCTGACAGGCTGCGGAGGTGACACAGAAAAGAAAGATGCAGCGGCAGGAGGAGAACAGCAGGTTCTCAACCTCTTTAGCTGGGCCGACAATTTTGACCCGGAGGTAATTGCCGAATTTGAAAAGCAATACAATTGTAAGGTTAATTACGACGTATTTGCCAACAATGAAGAACTTCTGGCTAAAATTCAGGCCGGCGGAGCACAGTACGATGTAATCCAGCCTTCTGACTATATGGTTGCAACCATGCTCAAACTTGATTTGCTGGAGAAAATGAACATGGACAACATCCCCAACGCCAAAAACATTGTAAGCACTTTAAAAGCACCGGTTTATGACCCCACCGGCGACCATTCCCTCGTTTACACCTGGGGCATTACCGGCATTGCCTACAACAAAAACTATGTTAAAGACGTTCCCGACAGCTGGGAAGATTTGTGGAACCCTGAATATGCAGGCCGCCTGATTCTTTTAAACGACAGCCGCGAAACCATCGGCATGGCATTAAAGAAAAACGGCTTCTCCAACAACAGTACCGACCCTGCACAGGTTGAAAAAGCCTTCCAGGATTTGAAAGCGCTTGCACCTAACGTACTTGCTTTCGATACCGATACCATTAAACAAAAATTCATTGCCGAAGAAGCATGGATTGGCACTATGTGGACCGGTGACGCAAGCTACACCCTGAAAGACAACCCCAATATCGGTTTTGTAGTACCTAAAGAAGGCGCTACCATCTGGGCTGATACCTTTGCTATCCCCAAAGGCGCAAAACATAAAGAACTGGCCGAAAAATTCATCAACTTTATCTATGACCCGAAAATCAGCGCTAAAAACTATGAATACATCGGCTACAATGACCCGAACGAAAAAGCTCAGGAATTCCACAGCGAAGAATTTAAAAATGACCCGATGCTGAAAATCGGTATGGATAACATCGACAAAGGCGAATGGCTGATTGATATCGGCGATGCACTGCCCATGTACGACCGTTACTGGACCGAACTGAAAACAGCAAAATAAAATTTACTGATACTTTGCATTAAACGATAACCCCCGCTTGAAGCATAAACTTCCAGAGGGGGTTTGTTATTGCAGCGGATGACTTAGTGTTGTTTATGGTTAAGGAGGAAAAAGGGTTTGTAAATCAGACAGCAATATTTATTTTGCATTTTAAAAGTTTATGCTTTCAATAGCACAAACTTTGTTTTTTTATGAATTTATGCTATGAATTTTCCAATAGAAAAATTCTGAAATTCAACATTTCCTCATATTCCTAAGATCGGTTATTTTACTAATATAAAATCCGTCAGAATCAAAAAACGCACTGACGGATTTTTTATAAATTGGTCACTTTTTTGGTCACTTTATAGTTTTACAATAAAAAAACGCCTTCCCAAACACTGGAAAGGCGCATATTTACTGGTGATCCCGGGCAGATTCGAACTGCCGACCTACCGCTTAGGAGGCGGTTGCTCTATCCTGCTGAGCTACGGAACCGAATATTAACTTATTAAGTGTATCACAGTTTTAAGCAGCGGGCAATTATAAATTATCCATTGCTCCGGGAGGCATGCTCCACTCTACCCTTACATCGGTATTAAACCATAATCTGCCGAGGCAGTTTTTAAAGTTTTCCAAACTGTCAAGCGGCATCAAAGTTTTGGTAACAAACTGACGGATAGTTTCGCCTTCAGGCAAATCAAGCGTTAAGGGTTTGCTTAAAAATTCTTCTACCTTTGCTTTAGCTTCCGGAACATCAAGCACAACATTGGCGGTTTTGGTTTCCGGGTCATATTCTACATAACCATAATGAGCATGGTGGTTTAACGTAACAGTAAATTTTTCCATAATATACCTCCGTTCTGTATATTATAGCAATTTATCGCTTATTCTACAATAGGGCACTTCAATTAAAGGCTGTTTACAGCCGAATTTTGCAGTATGCTGCCTTTAACAGATATTTTTACGGCATTTCATAAAAATTTTAATGTTAGCAATCTCTAACAATTAATAATTATTATTGACAACATGCCGGTGCTGTGTTAAAATCATTACAGTAAGCGGTTAGAACGAACCGCCATGATAATTTTAAAATTTGTACTTTATGGAGGAATGAATAATGAAAAAATGGGTTTGCCAAGTTTGTGGCTATGTTTATGAAGGTGAAGCTGCTCCGGAATACTGCCCGCAGTGCAAAGCTCCGGCTTCCAAATTTGTAGAAATGAAAGGCGAAATGACCTGGGCTGCTGAACATTTTGTTGGCGTAGCTAAAGACGTTCCCGAAGATATTAAAGAAGACCTGCGTGCTAACTTCAATGGCGAATGCAGCGAAGTAGGCATGTACCTTGCTATGAGCCGTGTTGCTTTCCGTGAAGGCTATCCGGAAATCGGCCTGTACTGGGAAAAAGCTGCTTTTGAAGAAGCAGAACATGCTGCTAAATTTGCTGAACTGCTCGGCGAAGTTGTTACCGACAGCACCAAAAAGAACCTTGAAATGCGCGTAGAAGCTGAAAACGGCGCAACCGCAGGCAAAACCGACCTTGCAAAACGCGCTAAAGAACTCGGCCTTGACGCTATCCATGACACCGTTCATGAAATGGCTCGCGACGAAGCCCGCCATGGCAGAGCATTTGCAGGCCTGCTCGCTCGTTACTTCAACAAATAATTAAATAGTTGTTTAAGCAATAAGCAAAAGAAACTCCTGTTATCCACTGATAGCAGGAGTTTTTATTTTGCCGTTTTAATACGGATAATAGTTGATGACCATAAATTTTACTTTAATCTTGCCATCGTTAATATACGTATGGTTAACGGAAGAACTGAATACCAGAGAATCACCGGCATGGAGCTCATAAACGGCGGTATCTGTTTTAAGCGTCAGTGAGCCTTCGATAACATAAATATATTCCTGCGCCCTTGGCGAATGAGCAATTGAAGCATTGGCGCTTTCTGCGTCAAGTTCGCAGTAAAACAGTTCGAAATTGCGGTCCGGAGCAGTTGAAAAATAGCAGTGAACGCGGTATACGCCCGTTTCGTCACTTTGCTCCGCCGTATCACTTCTGCGCACAACGGTGCCGTCCGGCTCTTTAACTTCCATCAGGCGTGTATACGGCACGTTTAGCCCGTTGGCAATTTTCCAGATAGTGTTAATAGTAGGGTTGCTGCCCCCTTTTTCAATATCCGACAAAATCGCTTTGCTGATGCCGGAAAGTTTTGCCAGCTGCCCCAGTGTCAGGCTGCGCTCCGTACGCAGTTTATTTAAGTTAAACGCGATAATTTTCCCTAAGTCCATAAATTCACCTTTAACGTTTAATCTTTATCCTTATCGGATTTAGCGGCGTCGTTAGCATTGGCTACCGGCGCCCATTCACGCAAAAGCTGGGCACAGCCGTTGGCGTAGCTGCCTGCATCGCCAAAGCCTGCGGCATAGGCATCCTGGTTATATACGGTTAAAAGCTGAACGTCTTCATAGTACAGCGTTGCGCTGCTGCCGTTGTCGTACACAATAAAACGGTACGGGTCAACAGGCCCGCGCTGACGCGCTACATACAGCGAACCTGCCAGCATATAGGCGCGGTATTCAGGCTTATCGTTGCCCACGGTCTGGGTAATGTTAAAAGTCCAGTCACCTTCGTGTACGGTCGCCGTGCCGTCTTCATGCACCGTAATATCGGGATGCGGGTCTAACTTTTTAATCTGCTTCATTACGCGTTTCAGGCGTTCTTCCGGCTCTGGATGGCTGCTGAACAGGCCATAGCCCGGATTGCCTTTTTCTTTGGCCAAATCTTCCAGTTTATTAATGGTAAGCACCATGCTGTACGGATTGTAGCCTGCCTTAACGCACAGGTTAAACCCTTCCTTATCGGCGCCGCGTTCATCGGTGCGGCTATAACCTGCTGCCAGTGCCTGCGAGGCGAGACCGGTAAGCCCCATATCGCCCTTGGTGGCAACAGCCAGCAAAAGGGTTGTTAAAAGCTGTTTTTCAATCTGGTGTACGGTATGTTTTTCAACAATATGGCTTACTTCGTGCCCTAAAACGCCTGCCAGTTCAGAATCGCTCGGCATATAATCAATAAGCCCTTTAAACACATATACAAACCCGCCGGG